>Ga0228711_1000002_pt1:0-12500 | contig 287374 bp, 176 predicted proteins | sample MedpolnodulmetaG_2_FD_177996 | JGI IMG/M metagenome (GOLD analysis project Ga0228711, IMG submission 177996) | Root nodule microbial communities from Medicago polymorpha collected in Santa Monica, California, United States - brown nodules | ecosystem: Host-associated > Plants > Roots >...
TCCTGGTCATGGATAGATCACCCAGGTTCGGGTCCATAAGCAGTGACAATAGCCCTATGAAGACTCGCTTTCGCTACGGCTCCGGTGGTTTCCCTTAACCAAGCCACTGCCTATGAGTCGCCGGCTCTACAATAGGATTTGCGGCTCGCTCTGGGGAGTCCATGGGAGGCCTATTGCTCTTAGGTTTTTAAAATCCTTCGTCCTAGTCTTTTACTAGTAAAGGGTCTTCAATCTATACTTGAAGTAAGCAGTGCAAGGATGGGATATTACGCCAAGGAGCCCTCTATGAGTAAGCCATTTGCTGGTGCCCCTCTAGTCTCAGTAGCTTTGTTTTATTCCTTTCGATCCCAGCAATGGGTGTAATAGCTAACTCTCAGGATAGCCCAGTCTGTCAACCAAAAGCTATGAACCGTACTCGTAGAGACAAGATAGGCTAACCGCAGAAACGATGGGGGCCCACTCCGCCACTCCCCCAACCCCCAGCCTTCCATATCCTTTATCTCCTGACGGGGGCCTCTTTTCTTACAGCTAAGGCTAAGCATTAATAAAATACTCGATTATTCGAATCATCAAGTTGGATAGAGATTTATAGCATCATAGAAGGATATATAGATTATGAGCGTAATAATATGAGCTTGTGATATTGCTACACCTAATTTAGGGCCCTTCGGACTTTCCTTGTTCATATACTCGGGAGCTTTGGGGAGCTTAAGAATAGAAACTCTTATTAAATACCAAAAAGAACGTAGACTCAGTAGATATACCAATAATAAAGCTAAACTAGTAAGAAGTAACAAACATAAAGCAAAAGAATTCCTGAACAAATTCAGTAAAATTAAAGTTAACATAGAGTTCATAATATCAGTAGTTATATTATATATATCGGAAAAACAATAGACATGGATCTGCCCTATCGGGATGAAGCGCTTCTCGTTACCTGCAATCTTCAGAGCATGAGCCTGACGAGTTAACCAACTACTCTATCCCCGCTTGCTACCAACTATTCTCATCTGACAGAGATTACAAGTTAACCTGGCTTATCCTTCACTTTCTTAGAATTATAACTAGGTGGTTTCAGATCATCGTTAGCAGCACTCAGTGAGGACTTCGGCTTATCCCCATCTTTCTCACCATCTTTATCATCAACCCTCTCATCAACCCTATCTTCATCCCTCTCATCATCCCTCTCATCATCCCTCTCTTCATAACTCTTTTCTACTTCAGAGACCTTTTCTAGTTGTGAACGCAAACTTGCTATCTCATCATCTTTTCTCTTCATCTCATATTCTAGTATAGTACTCTCATAACCTGCAAAGTCAATAACTTCGATAGGTTTTGTGTCAACCAAGGTCTCATTAGAATCATAAATAGCTACCCTCTTGATATTTAGTCTAATTCCGGGGTTAACCAATATATTGGTTTTTGTTATATTAAGTTTAAGGATCAAGCAAGATCGGTAGAAAGATCAAGATCGGGAAGAGCTTCTCTTCGAAGGTGCCGCTGAGGAGCTCTGTTCGGGTACCCCCCCTCCGGCTCGTAGTTGAGAAGAGCTTTAGTTTAGGAAAGGGCTAAAGGGGTGCGATCCCTCTCGTTGAGAGTCAAGGGTCTCCAGGAGTAGAAGGCACATCCTGGATCTATTAAGCCGGCAAGGGTTCAGCATTGGCTTTCACGACCGCAAAGGGGCCATCTCTCAGTCGGAGTAGATAGAAAGGATCTTCTGATCAATCCAGAGATAATTTCGATTCCATTAGTAATGAGGATTCGGAATATCACACATTGATCAATCAAAGAGAGATTCAACAACTAAAAGAGAGATCGATTCTTTGGGATCCTTCCGGGAACAAACTGAGATAGAATCAGACCGATTCCCGAAATGCCTTAAAGGATATTCCTTTATGTCCCACCTTTAGTATAGTAAGCATCTTGTTGCTTCTTTTTTGCCCGCGCTTAAGAGTGCTTGTAATGATTAACCTCTATCATCGACTTCCGACTCTGTAGGCTTGTAAGCCTCTGTCCCAACTTTCTTCTTCTAACTAAGAAAGCATAGGGAAATATCTTATTATAATAGAATTCCTTCAAAGATGCTTTTCTCCTCTAGCCACAGACATGCTTGACTACCACTACCTTCACTATCAAGCCAAGAAGGGGAATTAGTAACACAGGCTCGGTGGCAGAAGATAAGGCCAACTCAGTATTTTAGTAAATAAGCACCTCTACTAATGCGGGTGGGGTTCCAGAAGTGGACCTCGATCCAACCGAAAAACTATTGTGTTAAAAACTTTTTAAAAGTTCTGTTAGGTTCTTAGTAGCAATAGGTGACCTTATACCAATCCCGATCCATTAGATTTGTTCGGAAAATCAACGATAGACAATAAAACATCTCGGAAATCAGGGGGTCAGTTTTGTGGATATTCTTCGCGCAATGCGAGAAGTTCCCGGAAAAGGGAGATTTGGTCCCCTCTCTATCCAACTGGGCGAGTCGGTTTGTAAGAGTCTCTGGCCGATATTCCCACTTTTTTTTGTTAAAATGGAGTCTCCCAGACCAGAAGGCTGGTTCGGTTTTCAACCCAGAAAGGGTCTGGGTCCAGCTCGGCCATCCGAGATATAACCTGACTTTTGAGGTTAATCAAAGTTAGAATATCATCTATGGGGGGCTGCCACCCCCTCTTTTTAGAGGCAGCAAAGAGAAGTCTTGTATTGATCTTCTCAAAGACTTCCCCCAGTGGCCCTTCTGGAACTTGCCCAGGCTGCGCAGCCTCTGGTTGAGGTGCGGGCTCTCCTCCGGGCTGTTCCAAGTCCCTAAAGATAGACTCCCCGCTTATGCCCGGGGAATTTATTTCGAGCGCACCAGGAAGCCGCTGCCCGACTCCCTGAGAAGGCTGCAAATTTATTTATTCCCCAGGTTCGGCGGTATTTTGAAACCAGCCAGAGAGACCCTCAAAAAAAGAATCAGAAGGATTCCCCCGGCCCCACTAGCATCCATCATCATCGATGTAGAGGGGAGGTCTGTAGGCCTGACGCCTATAGAAATAGACAACCACTCCAACAAAAGATTGAAGGCCGTAACTTCCAACGCACAAAATAGGAACCCCAGAGAGAGGAACACCGAAGCCAAGGCCAGCCAAAGCCCAAAGGAAGACCCACTTGAGTATAGTGTTAATGAAAAAAGTTATAAAGCGGGTTTCGTCTCATTTTCCGGAAAGCCAGTCATACTATTCCACTTTAGCTAAGCTAATGATGAAACAGGATCCGGATTTGTCTGCAGATGATGATGTCCACTCCTGGCTCGATGCACTTAACGAAAGGGAACGAAGTCTCTAGATTAATTAATAAAGAATTTCCTTCGTCATTAAGCAGCATCCTTTAAGTGAGTAGGGGTGCGCCGGACCGCCGACGAATAATAGGTACCCCCACACCCCAGGCAGAGTTAGTGAGCCGTGTAATAGGCGACCATTTCGCGCGGTTCGGGGGGCACTTGAGTCAGCCGCCGGCGCCCGACTGCGTCTTGACCCCTATCCAATTTTTGGGCCAATTCCCCCTTCGTACTACCAAAAAATGAGATTCTTGCCGAATCCGAGTTTGCTGCTCCAACCATTACCAAACTTATACCTATTCTGTTTAGTACTTCAGGTGCTTCTGTAGCGTATAATGTAAATCCCGTAGCGGATCAATTCCAACGAGCCTTTCAAACAAGTACTTTTTGTAATCGACTCTATAGCTTCTTCAATAAACGCTGGTTCTTCGATCAAGTTTTGAATGACTTTCTAGTCAGATCGTTCCTGCGTTTCGGATATGAAGTCTCATTCGAAGCTTTAGACAAAGGTGCTATTGAGATATTGGGCCCTTATGGTATATCTTACACATTCCGACGATTGGCCGAGCGGATAAGTCAACTTCAAAGTGGATTTGTTGTGCGAAGAGTGCGTTATGACCCGTGGCCGCCTGCCTGGTCTGGTGGGGTCCTCCGTTGTGGGTAAACGGGAAACCCGACTCTACGAACCCGAGGAAAGGCTGCACAGCAGTAGTAGGGGCGTGAAGACCGGAGCTTTTAGTAGTGCTAGCAGGAATGCAAGTGAATGAATCCCATCCCCTAGCGAGTGAAGTGCTTACGCCCCTTTAGATTAGAGATAGGGGCGCGCTAGCGTTATAATAATAATAGAAAGGTTAGGGGGCTGAGAAAAGCTTGCTGTCTACTTCTCTTCACTGCCCCGTTCTGTAACTTCCCTTCTTTAGTCCGTCCACGAGGCTGTAAAAAGAGAGAGGGGCGGCTATATAGCGGGAGTCGTTTCGGTTGTATGCCACGAGGTCCCTATGGACAAGGGGACAAGTGAATCATCGCTTTTGGGCGCAGGCAGCCCTCTACCATCCATCCCATTGCATTCCATCGTCTCGTATTGTACTGTACCGTACCAGATACATCTATTGAGTGAGAGAAAGGTAGCTTCTCTATAGATATATTATTCATTTTTGATATTGATAGGGATCCCCAGATTCCCGTCACTACGGATTGATTGTCTCTACCTAACTACATGGTAGTGGTATAGGGAGCGCAATTGCTAGAGCACGGGAGAATGAAGAGTAATGATTTCAGCAAGAGCAGCCGGACGGACTACTATAGTGAGTCCTGTGACTACTAAAGTAGAGTTGAGTCAAAAGGTATGGTATAGCAGCCTTTCCGAGCGAGCCTCTGGGATCTCCTGTAAACCCCCATGATGTGGTAAAGGGAGGATATTAGGGGAAGCAGTGAGTGGAGATTCCCCTGCAGAGAGCCGGATGAGGGGAGACCTTCACGTCCGGTTCGGAGGGCGGGGATATCCCGACCCTACTATCATTATGCCTTTGCAATGTTACTTGGTTCAACTCTATTTGTGACCTTTTCTCGTATGTGGGACTCTCTATCTTCTTGGGTAGATAATCGATCGTCTTTCATTTTGATAGTTAGTAGTATTTTTTATAATAAGTCAATAAAATAAATAATAATAAATAATAATCGAACTGGAGGAGCTAAAAGCCGGGATGGCTTGGTAAGCAAGCAATCTGTTATGTAGGCGCCAACTCCCATTTCTTTCTCTTCTTTCTTTTTGAAAGTCACGATCAGAATGAAAGGTAGTTCGCTGGGCCTGTATTTTGATCCCAGAGGTGCTGGTTCGACTCCAGCTCGTGAGAAGGCTTTTTTTTGTCATATCCCTTTGTCTCGCTTGTTCTTATTAAGTTCCTTTGTCCTTCCATCGCTCAACTATTTGTTGAACATAGAATTCGCCCGATATAAGATTAGTACCAACTGGGATCATAAAGCAGATTGGGCTAACGGAAAGGGAGGAGTCAGTCGTTCTGCCATCGATTACAGGCAAACCTTCCCCGAGCTACAGCCCTCACTGTCGATTCAAGACACAAACAACTACCTGTACCACAACCACTGGCATATGCGGTTAGCGGGTGTCAGGTCTAGGTCTAGATGGAGGTTCTCGTTCCAGTTCTATTTCTAGTTGAAAACAACAAATTAAAATTAAATCACCAAGTGGATATCTCGAGAACTAAAGGTGCCAAGCCTCGGATTCGACTTGAAATGAGGATAAGGCTTCCAGCTAGATATGTATGATTCACCCGGTACCTGGTATTGGTAGTAGCATCAGTCTCTTTCCCCTCCCTCTGTATGAGTTGAGTTGAGAGGCTGAGGGGAAGTCTACTAACTATAGGGCTACTCCACCTGACTCACGGTCGCTCCACGGGAAACCACCACTAGGAGACGAAGCAAGCCGAGGGTTTCGAGGCAGATATCGCCATGACACGGTAGTAGGGAAACCGGTCCTTGTAAGCAGCACTAGAGAGGGGATAGAGACTCGAGACTTCAAACTAATGTCCTTCTTCCTCTGAGCCAGGTTCCTTGTAGAGTCTATCTACTAGAGACATTAACGGTGCTCACCCGGGGTTGGTTGGGAAAATTCAATACTCGAATGGAACGCCCTCCATCGTACAGTTCGGCGGACACGGAAGAGCTAGTTCATAGGGCTCGTGCAGTCATGGGACCGACGGTGAAAAGCTCGGGATGATGATGGGGCTAGCAGCATCATGAGATAGAACCCAATCCCATCCTTCTCATTCGATCCGTGCTATTAACAAATTACCACTTTTTCTGTGGTTTCGATTCAAAAGAAGTGGTTGAGATCCTCTAGCCTTCCACTTCGAGACCGACCAAAGCGAATAGGCTGGCGCGAAGGATAATTCTATTTGTTCTTCGCCAAGTGAAAGTCTAAAAGACTAATCCAATCCCACTCATTTGGCGGATTTAACACAGGTCACATCAAAAGAGAATGAAGGGCGTTTAGGATAACTCCTTCGAGAACGAAATCCCAAATACAGATTGGGCAAACTCTACCCCATCTTCAACTCAAATTCCTGTCCTGGGAGAGGTCCATTCTCAAGACAATTCCGTCCTCTCTCTTTCTTACTAGGCGACAAAGCAGAATCCCCTATGTAGAATAAATCGTTTGACCTTTATTGCACTTGAGGAAGACCCGACCTCCGAATACCAAGCTTAAATGCTTGCCTGAGTGCGCCTATTACCCTTCTCACTCGTAGTTCCCCAATCGTCTTTGGACAACCTGCCTTTTGACGGCCTTTTGAGGAAGATATCGTAATATCAAGATCTAAGATCTTACCACTTTACTTTTTAGCTGGGCTTGTTGTCTTTTACTTTGAAAGGGACATTATTTAGACTACTACTGGCGCTTCCAATTAGTATGCATAACATTATCTCTTAGGGGGGAAGGTTGACTTAGCCTGCCTCTCCCATCATGACTTTCATTCATGAAGGAAAAAAAAAGCAATGATGATCAGAAGAGTCTTGGTCACTAGAAAGTGTTTAAGAGGAGAAGGAGGGGCCCCAGAAAACAACCCTTTCGTAGTTCTAGCTGCTCAAAAGGGAGTTGAATTTCTTTCATCTGGGAAGGTGGTAGTATATATATAATACCCCCGCGAGCAAGGGAAATTATTTTCCCCAAGGCTCAAAGCGATTGAGTGCTTGACTAAGTTAAAAGAAAATGACTCTTTCTTCGGTGGACATGGCGGAGGCTCATGCACTTACACTTAGGAAAGGTTCTGACCTGGCTTTTTCTCTACAGCTATCTTCTGTTTTTATGTATGAAAACAGATTCATCTCAGGTCTTGAAAGCTTTTCATAGTAAAAAAAAAGTCGTCTACAGATCGCAGTCTGAGGCCTATTGTTAGTGATGTGCAGCAACTCCTGATGTCCCAGCTGGTCGGTATAAAGGGTGAACAGATTAGCCAATGCTTCGGCCGATTGGGTGGCAAAGCATCTTCCTGACTGAAAGTGTCGACCTTACTGGGTGCAGAGTCCTCCACCAGCTAAGCTATTCTTGCTATTTTAAGAGAAGATCATCATTGTCTGACTTAGGCCTTGATGTCTTTTTATTTCAGCTTTCAATGCCCGATTCAAAGGAAGGCAGGTGAATCTGCGTGTAAGGAAGCGGGGATCTTTAGGGAGAAGGGTTTGAGCGGCTATGTATAATTACAGTGACTTTAGAGTAACCCGGAAATCTAAAGCGCAAATAGCGCCGGTTCTGGTCTCACCACGTTAGATATCCGCTAAGAACTTCCCAATCAAATAGATCTCCCCTGGCTGGCAATCTCACCGGTGAAGTTAGAGCTCTCTAACAAGCGATGAGGGACGAGGTTGCCCGGGTCAACGGATCGAAGGCAGTATTTAACGTTCCCACCTGCAACTACGAACTAGGCTAGCTGACCTAGCAGTGAAAGACGAGAGAGCTGACCAAGAATATTTGTCCTAGATTCATCCCTAGCGGCTTCAAAGCCATTAAGATCGTTACTTCTGGGAATGAATAGTCTTTATAGCGCTCTTGAAAGCGCAACTCCAAGAAAAGAAGAGGGGCTTCCCCGTTCTCAGTCCATGAAGGTGCTTTCTTTATTGATTGGTAGTTTGATGCTAGCTGTTATGCTAAGCAATGCCGCTTATAGCAGCTGGACAAGGAAAGGCAAGAGCGAGCAGCCACACATGAACCGCGATAAACGATGTCATGATAGGCTTTCCATAACCATCTTTTCGTAATCAAATCCTTCTTTCAGTCTCCCAATAAACGAAAAAGCTGCGAAAGCTGTGCTCGATTTCCTGCGCTAAGTGGTCTTTCCGCTGGATGACTACTATGGACAAAGATGACGACTACTCCCAGTCTCTGGTCAATCCATGCCGATGCTAGAAGAGCCCGCCCCCCCGAAAGATACGAGGTTTTTTTCCTCTCCTTACTTACATGATTGAATTTCTTCTATAAAAAGATATAAAAGGTACCCCTAAGATAAGAATGTTTAAACCACCTGTAAAGGAAGAAATCAAAGGGAGGATGTCCGGAGGAAAAAAGCCCACCCAGTTGGAGGTAATATTAAGGGCCTGCAGTCACTTCAGGTTAACCCAGCGAGTTTTCGCAAGCAAAATGGAGAGATTTCCCTTCTATCCTCAGTACTCTAACTCTATTATTTGCTTTTCTTTGCTATCAATCTTTCGGTTCTTCTCCCAGTCGGTTTGCGTGTTCATCTGTCTTGCTTGCTTTGTTTGATTTGTTATAGACCGGCCGGTCGGGGACAACAAGCTCGATTAGAGTAACTTTTTTTTAAACTCCTTTCGGGTCTACAACAAGATCCGGGTGACCGGAGTGATCAGCAGCTTGATCAGCTTACGGGGTAGTTTCGCAGATCTCCAGGAGTGGAACTAGGATATTAATCGAAACAGAAGGTCTTTAGAGTTGATGAAACAGCATGTGCTACTGTGCGAGGAGCGAAGTGTAAGGCTGAAGATCAAGCTCATCTACTTGAAAGTAAGGTAAGTGAAGTGGTGTGGTTTAATCTTTTCCAGAGGCTGCTGCTTCAGCTTCACTTAGATATAGATAGATGCCAATGCCGAAGAGTCAAATAAGAGTGAGAATTAGAACAAGGAGAAAGGTGGCTGGATTGAATCAATCTATCACTCCAGCTTTAGCGACTGGGTCATGAATAGCCTGACGGTTGAACCGTGTCCCGTAAGGTCACTTTACCAGACTGACATGTAACTACCCTCTTGTTGATCCGGTTGTTCTTATTCAAACCGGCCCCGGGCTATAAGCAAACCATTGAGCTTCCTGCCGAGCGAACTGCAAGGTAGAGCTAAGGTAGACGATGGAGAACAAAGGGCTCCGTAACATCTATCTCAAAAGAATCTACATCGATTTCAGGAAGTGTGCCTAATGGCTGACCCCTGGAAATTGACTTGACTCGGCTTTCTAGTTCGAAGGGTATTGAAGTCAAAAGCGAGCTAAAGCCATACAGGAAGCTCGAGCCCCAACAACAAATAAGGAGCTGAAGAGATTGCTAGGGCAGGTCCATTTCCTTCTTCGGGATCAAGGAACTCCTGCTGGATAACTTCTGCTTCAAACAGGACTTGGAATAGGGATTTACTTTCATGGGGAACTTAACTTCAGATAAGTCTCGTTTGCGTCGACAAGCGAGTTCCCGCATTAACTGCCTTCCTTGTTAACGGATTCAAATTCACATCGGTTCTCCTGTCAACTTTGCGAAGTCAAGCTCGTAGACTCTCCTTTAGCCTGTAGGCTGATCTCCATATGGATGCGCGAGTGAAGGAATGACGGGACTCCTCCTCTTTCCCAGGGACTTTCTTCCTCTAGAAGTACCATGGGATCCAGACTAGGAGCAATCCCTGATCGTCAAATTTCATATCGAAAGATCAGGTTAGGGATCATCATCTGGTCTATCGCTCCTTTTGAGAGTGACATAAGCCTTTCCCCTGCAGTGAAGTTTCTTCCCGACCCTTATTCCACTATCTCATCCTAGCCAATCTTTCTAATGTTCACGCGGCTGATAGAAAAGGAAAATCTTCCATTAGGAGCTGTTGGTCTTATAGAAGTAACTGGTGTTTTTAGCCGTAACCCCTGTTACCACGTAGGAGTTCTTAAAGAAGGCCGCTAAATCAGCAATAGAGGACAACTCCAGATCTATGAATAGCCAACAAAGAGCCTAGCTTGATTACTGGAACTAAACTGCAAGCAGCTCCTACCTTACTTATCGATAAGGAGTACTGGGACTGAGTAGACTTCTTGTAGTTCTCTTTTCCCTATAGAACTACATAAATGTATTGGGTATTTTTCTAACCTTGCCAAGAGTGCTTTGAGCTTTTCTTTCTTAGACCCGGTCATATCCTCACCCTTCGGTCGAATCCAGCTTATGACATGGCTAGAATGTTAGACCGATGTCTTAGGGTCATTCTCAGTAGCCATACGGAATCGGAACCTATGCCTTCTAGCTGCCCTACGGATGAGCCCAAAAGAATTAAAATCAGGAAGTGACTTCGATAATACCTTTCCAAGACTCACTCGCTTCTTTAAGCCATGCTCTTACTAAACCTAAACCACAAAGACGAGATAATCTCTATCTTATCCGGAGACAGACTCAAATCAATTGACAACCAAAGGAGTCACTCGTGGCACACTGACTATATTCCAACTTCTCTGCATCAATGCACTCATTCGGTAAGATATTACTTTTTTAGGCAAGCAAGTCAGGGATTCCTCGAGCTGCTATCTCGATACCGATCCTTGAAACCTTGAATTAAGGGCACTGCTTAGGTAAGAAAGAAGCGCTGATCCACTTATACTCGCTAGGGGTTACTCTATCACACGCATCCTAGCTTATCTAACTTCTTCCTTGAAGGTCCCACGGACTGTTCGAATTCTTAGCCTGTCCTTGATTAGCTTCCTATCACCTACGCCTCCTACCAGGAAGTCACTATTCTTTCCTTTCTCCTGGCTCCTGAAGCTTTTGCATTTTTCAAAGGCCTTCACTCGATCTTCATTCTACTATAAGAACTCGAACCTGAGTCCATTACTATTCTGGTCGAGTTCGTTTATTCGTTTTTTCAGAACTAACACTTCGTACCTGAACATGAATAGGCAGCGCTCTTTTTCCCGACGTAAGCCCAGGCTTGCTATCATCCAGTTGTGGCTTTTTCCCCCCTTCATTCTCAAGTGCTATAGCTTGTTCGCTTGAATACATTAGGTAGGGAAGGACAGGATATTACTCGTCGGTTCTATTCGGCGGTGGTGGCTTTGCTTTGAATTTCTTTCCACTCATTTTGGCTTTTTCCTTTTATTATTCATGCTTGCTCCACTAGCCTCAAACTCCATTCCCATTTCGAATCGACCTGTTAGATTAGAGAAGGCTTTTCTGCTTAGCAGAACCCGATTCTCCGCTCAAAACATCTGATCTTCCGACTTAAACAACCGATTCCATTTCTATCCTTTTTTTCTATGATCAATTCAATAAAGACTTCCTTCTCAACTGACAACCCCTGGGCCTGTTCATAAGCGATCTTCTTTGTAGGGCTTTCGGCTCGGCTGCCTTCCTTTATTTTTGGGCTAAGGCTAGCTTTCCTAAGTCAGTTCCAGAGTGCATGAGTGAATCTTGATCTGTATTCAAGGTATGCCCTTTCCAGTTCTGTTATAATATTCCAGTTCTGTTATAATATTTACTTCGGTTAAGCTGAGGTTAGCGAAGTAAATCCTTTGCTTGGGGCCTTGGAGGTCGGAGATCAGAGCGCTGTGTTTAAGTCGTCTGGCCGTAAGAAAGACTTTATCTGCGCCAGTAAGAGTAAGAGCTTGAGAAGAAGGGAAAGAGGAAGAAGTATTCAAATAATTCACTCCTTTCCCTTTAGGAAAGCTTTACTTTATTCTTTCTTTATATACTTACCTTACTAAATAAGACAATACTATAAAAGACTTGGACGAGAAAAGTCAGATTGATAACTATGAATAGTAGGAATAGTCTAAAGCAGTGGTTAACTAGAAGAAGAGTCAAAGACTTTTTCCTAGCCGCTGATGGAGACAATGTGGGACCTCGTGCTCAGCCGGTTGCTCTTTTAGATAAACAAAATTTCCGGAACATTGCCTCGGTAGAAGCAAACCCAACTAATACGCAAGCCCATCTCCCGAGACAATCAAATCAAAGCAAAAGTGCCTTGCGGCTGTCGCGCCTCTCTCTCTGTCTCTGTACCTTGCGTTTGTCCTTGTTGTTGAAGATTACTAGGGGTATTTCTATTCCTTCCTCCGATCACATACTGCACATACTTTGTTTGATCAAATTCCCCCTTTTTTCGGTTTTATAGGTGTTTTGCCTTTATTTACTTGTTTTTGTACGCGTTGACTAGAGACATCCGAAGCTTTTCCTGGTGCGTCGTGCGTCCTCCGAGTCCTCTCTCTCCCTCTGTGGTTACCTTTTTTATTTTTTTTTTATTAATCTCCTCCCACTCGCCCCTTCAGTACAAGGTGAATCGGACTCAGCCATCTCGAGATCAACGGGATTAGAAAAGCTAGCTCATAGGAGAAGGCGATTAAGATTGTTAGCCAGAGCCATCGCAATATGGATGGCAGGGATCGCTCCTTTATGCTTTAGCCGATAGGGAGCGAGGAGGTAAAGCATGAAGG
>Ga0228711_1000002_pt1:17500-52500 | contig 287374 bp, 176 predicted proteins | sample MedpolnodulmetaG_2_FD_177996 | JGI IMG/M metagenome (GOLD analysis project Ga0228711, IMG submission 177996) | Root nodule microbial communities from Medicago polymorpha collected in Santa Monica, California, United States - brown nodules | ecosystem: Host-associated > Plants >...
TCTTCCTTCTTATCTCTGTTCTCTGTGAGTAGCGGGCGGTTTTTGCTGTCAAAGTGCGGGTTTGTCAAGGGAAAGCTTTCTGAGCTGTTGATTTTCGACTTCCTTCCCTCGACAACTATTTTTATAATAGATCTTGACTACTGACCATGGGCGGGGTCGGTTAATTTTGTGATGTTTTCTCTCTGGCAACGAGTTTAGTTTCATTTTTCCAAAGATGGAACTCGGCATACGCGTAGGAGCGAACAAGAAGAGTTGTCACAAGGAGCTTTTAGCGTCAACCACAAGAAGCTGTAAAGAGTGGCTTGAACCTTTGCTGCCTGAGTTACATAGCTGACTGCGAGAAGGAAGGTAGGAGGCATCCCCCGGGCCTTACCGAGGAAATAAATGCTGCTTGCTGGGGATCTTCTGCCAGGATACAAGACGGCTGGCAATGACTTCATCGATTCCTTCCTCAGTCGCTGCAGTCACGGATTCATCTGACCCTTTCATTCATCATCTCGCACCTTCCCTACCGGACCTGTTCCCGTACTCTCGGGCCTTCAAACTCGATTTCTGATCTATTTCTTTCTTCTTAGCTTAACTGGCTAAATGGATTTCATTGGCAGTTCGGTCCGATCTGTCGGATTCATATGTATTTTGGGCTATTTGCCTTGGTTTAGGGGCCTGATTCAGAGCAAATCACTAATGTCGAAACTCTCGCGGCAAAGCCTCGTGGTTGGGACTTCTTTCAATTTACCGAGTTGAATAAGGATAAATTGCTTTTTCAGCCAGCTGACGTAGGGGGATAGAGCTTTCCAGTTACCTATATAAAGCAGTTTATTAAACAGCATTCTAGCAAGTTCACCTATTGTGAATAACGTAGGTCTCTACCGGCTATTACCACATTGGGGGCATCCCCTTCTATTGAATCAAAAGGAGAATCTTCTTAGACTTAGTGAATTCCTTATGCCCTGGGTCTTGGAATCAATACAAAGAATTGAGCCTCACTGACCACTCTTTCAGCTTAAGCACCTTCCTTTCGGGCATTGGAAATAGCCTTAGTTCCAGCGGATCCGGTCATTCGAATCGACTTGAGTTCTCACTAGGCTTGAGCATTCCATAAAGAAGGAAGGACAGGTGAATGCTAAAATGCTTCTTCTTCGCTGCCTCACTTCTTTACAACAGGAGCAGCTTCCTAATCGACATCGGTCAGCACCTTGCCCCCTTCCATGACAGAACTAGAGAGCCGGTCTTTTTCCCGCCCTGAAAAGAGTCAAAGTGAAATAGGGAGGGATTTAGCAGCCGTTATGGTAGACTTGGATGAATCTCAATCCGAATGAGTGACCAGATCCCTATAAGAGGTGGATCCTTCTTTGCTAGATCCATCAGAAGCATGAGAGAAGAAGTGAGCCTCCCTTTAGACCATGATGGCCGCTAGGGACTGGTTCGTACCATGCCTGTAGAAAGTTCCTTACAGAATACTAGCAGACATGATCAATAGCTCTTACAGAAGGCAATGTAATTGATCAAATGGGGTGGGGGGGCCAACCGCTTCGACGTCTTCAGAGTCAGAGAAGTGGACAAATGCTGCTAGTCTTTTCGACGAATCAACTGTGGCACTTTAATTAGCATTACCTTGTGTAAAAAAAAAGCACTTCTTTTAGTGAGCGAGTTAACCGCCTACGGCCCCTCGATGGTTTGCTTTCAGTTGACTTTTGTGGTTCTATCGTAACTAAAGATGATTCTGTTATTAGGAGTAAGGGCACTTGCTGTTGCCGCTCTTAGAGTAAGAAGATCAGAGCTTAGCTTAAGGTTCACTTTAGGATAGATGGGCCTAGACCTTTTGCCTCCTTCCTTCAAAGAGCCGATTCGTGACAAGAGAAGAGCCCTGGAAACGACAAAAAGGCTATTACCGTATACGACAACAAGACCAACAAGAGTTCCTACTCATACTCTTACTAAAGCACCGGCAACTCCAACTGTAGCAGCGGTTATTGCCCGTCTAATCCCAGAGCTTCTATTTACTCAAGACCAGATACGCATTCAGTTAGCTTTCTAGCAGCGGTAATGCCATCAAGAGCGTCAAGGCTTAGAGCTTCTTTTCAAGCTGCCTTGCCTATTCTGTGTTTGGGTTAACTATTGATTCAATTGCGACAAGAGCGTATTCTTTCCTTTCAAAGAGGGCATTCGATGCCTATTCTTTTCTTATTGATCCTTACTTTCCCTTTACTTCGTCTAAAAATGCTCGAGAAGGCCTATCTTTAATTTAAGCTAAAAAAAGAAGAGTTAAAGTGGTCTAAGCCCCCAGATCCTGTTTCATCGGCCTTCGGGATATAGAAAGCTTATTTCCATTTTTTTTATTAAAAGAAGCCTTAAGGCGACATCTCTTATACAACCTAAGACTAGCATGCAACCCTCAAGGCGAAATGGTTAGCAAGACAGTCAAGCAGTCTAAGCCGGCCTGAAGCCACTCCTTCTCTGAAAGGGCTCGCGCACGTGTGCATATAAAAGAGAGCTAATGAGAGGAAGGGACGCTAAGGTGCCGCGGCAAAGTAAGCTTAGCCTTTCTCCGGTCAGCTGATATAGACTCCCCCCATTGGCACTTCTTTGTAAGTTAGCACATCAATGAATACAAAGTCTGTTGTCAAGAGTGAGCACAAAATATGTATGAATTTCCTTGATCCAATTTCCCATCTCAAACTGATGAAAGGTAGTGTCACTTTTCCTTTGAGCGAATTACAGGGCGGAAAAGGAAGCACTCTGATGACATCGCACGTCGAGAAAGAAGCTGGCAGAGGGTATAGTCTTGATTCCGAAGCCGAAGGAGCAGGAGTTTTCAAATGCCACCGGGGAAGAAAGTAAAGGGATGCTCGCTAGCAGGGATTAAAATGCATCCCGTAGGAAGGAGACAATCTTCTTCTGTTTAAAAGTCTTGTTGAAGAAGCCTTTACTAGTCTATCCGATTCCTCATCAACTCCTGACCGATGTAGAGAAAGTTCAGCCGAGGTATAAGCTCTTGCTAAGTCGAAGAGATCCGCTTTGCCATCTATGCCGCTCACTCCCCTATTCAAGAAAGATTCTCTTCCTGGGGTGGGGTCATATCTTAGTCTTTTTCTCCACCCGTTGGAGTATTTAGTAGTTGGAGGGGGGAACTTATCTTGCAAGTTTTTACCCGAAAATAATCTTATCCCTTGGTTAGTTTAGGTATTTTCTTATCCCCTCCCATTCAGTCTTATCCTGCTGTACTTTAGGCATTGTTCGCCTTGGACCTGGAAGAGCTGGTGTTGAAGCTCATAGGCTTGGAGAGGTATGAAGTCTTTATACTGCTATAAGAGGAGATGAAGCGGAAGAAACTTGAACTAATCTTTCTGCCCTTTAACCCAACCCCTTTACCGGATCTAATGTTAAAGCATACGTACCCTTTTGCAGACGAGTCACCTATTAAGAGTCGAACATCCTCAAAACCTTTTCCAGACGGTAAGCCGTAAAGTGTCACAGCAACAAGGGAAGTCAGCCTTCTGTAATTAAGACTTCAATAAAAGACTGAAAGATATGATTGATATATTAAATTAGACATTATAAATTATACCACCCTTTCCTAAATCTTTAAAAAAGATATGTTTGATTAAATGAAGACTTCGCTTTAAAGACTATTCTTCACTCATTAAAACTGAATGTTTTCTAGCTTTGAGTATTATTTATGATTGAGTCCTTCCCCTCTGGCTAATTCCCTAAGAGAAAGTAATCTCTGAAAGTTGGACTTGAGTGCCATGATTCCTTAATCAGCCACTCGTCTGGCTAAGGCTTTTCCCTACTATTTAACTCCTCGTCCTTTTATATACCTTCCAACCCTTAGAGTGGTAGATGGAAGCCTGATCGTTCGTCTACTTCCCTAATAGTAGCACTAGACGGAGGTGAGACTTTTCCTTGAGCCTTGATAGCTCCCCTTTGAACAGCCTTCCGAAGAGGCCCAGACATTTAAAATAGACTCTCGTAGCCTGCTTTGAGATCTGTTCACCTTATCTCTGACTCTTGTACCAATCGGGGACCACAAAGTCACTACTCCACTTTTCCACACCTCGGAATTCTACTCAAAAGTTCCATTAAGTTATCACAACCGCGCCAACCGTGTACAGTGCACGCAAGAGTGTCTGCCTACTCTGCAACGAGACCTCAAAGGTGCCAGCTGCATCGTAACACAAGTCCTCCCACCAGGCCACAATTCATTCGACGGTCTGAACTCTTGACTTGACAGCACTACTACCATCCATTGCTTGATGAGGAGTGAGGAGGGCGGTGTGAAGGGATTGCTCGAGTCTCCAAGAGGCCGGCTATCAATCTTTACTAAGGTGCTCCCCGACCCGCTCTTCCGGAAGGTAATATACTTTGTATGATAATGTATGGGGTTGTGGGCATCCTAAGCAAGGACCGACTCTGGTTGGTGCGCAACCATGCCTGTTGTTGTGTGTGATGCGAGGTTATGCAAATAAAGAAAGAGGAGCAGAGCGCACGGTTGCGTTAGAAAGCGGAGTGCTAAGGCCGTGACAAGTGGTATCAGAGCCAGGTTACTTGGAGAGTTGCCTTTTGTATCTTCTAATAAGAGAGAGATTGAAAGCTTTGACTACTCTTAAGGTATACCATCAACATTTTTGGTTGGGAAAGACTAACTCCTAACTAGGTTCGACTTTACAGGAGAAAGAAGCGTCGATAAGGGAATCCCGTTCCAGGAAGATTTCAGGGCTCAATAAGATTTAGCCTTGAATGACCTGTAAATGACATTGTGTGCTTTATGGTCAATATCTGGATTAGATCCCTTCTCGATAGCTTGAGTCAGAGCTCATCCCTTGAAAAAGAAAGTAGTGAAGTAAGATCCAGGAATTCTTCTATTGAAGTTATCCGCTTCAAGCTCTAATAAGAAAGAATAGCTTTTCTTCAGCTCTTCACTAGCCATTGCCAATCCTGTTCTCGATGGGAAAGCTTTACCGGGCCAAGAAAAGAAATTAAAAACATTGCTTAACACACTGACTTCGGTTCTCTTTCCTCAGTCAAGCTCAGGGGAAGTTGAATCTAGCTCAGCGGAGGTCTTTGCTTTTCACGACTCTATGCGCCTGCTTTCCTAAGTTAATATTCTCTCTTTCCTCTAAGTCGAAAGCGTTCCCTCGTTTACTGCTTTCCGAGAAAGACCGGTATAAAATTAAATAAAGTAGTTATTCCGGAAGATTTGATCTTTGTTCCATCTAGTGAAGTAGATTCCAATTCCGGTGAAGAGAAGAGTGAAACTCCGATAGCTACAGGCCTTAGCCCCAAACTCATAAGATATCCCAAACTTCTCTCTCCCTACCGGTCAAGCTTCTTTTGATATCCCCGGATTCTCTTGAGGTCGGGGTTTGTTTTAGAATCTGGGTACTCAACAATGGGTTAAGCCTTTAGCTACCATTGTCACTGAACACTAACCCAAAGTAACCTGCCTTCAGCCCAATAGAATTCCCCTCCATTTTCACACATCTTTAATCCTTGAACTTCAGGTAACAGCATAAAGAATCTCTTAGTTTTAGACTAAAGGGTTCGTAAGAGCTACTTCCCTTGCCTCAATCCCTATTAGTTAGTCGGGGACTGGTCCTTCCCTCGATATTACGCTCTTTTTTTTCACGAGTAAATTTATCCGCCTACTAGCTGTACAGGAAAAGTAAAGTATACTTACGAGATTGACCGACTTGCTTCCTTCGGTAGAGGATAAAGGGCTGCTAGAAGAAGAGTTCACCACTACACTCACTCATTCCGGAGAAGAGGTTCAATCCATAGGCGAGGTGGAGACTTCGGTATAGGGTCGCCTGTTCGGCGCGCTACTGCTCTTTGGCTCCTTTACTTTATTTCATCATTTCTTTGCAACTCTATTGATCAATCTCCTCTCGTTATCGGTCGACCTTCAAGACTTGCTTACGATAGGAGGGACTCGAAAGGCTGATCCGTGAAAGACGAAAAAAGAATTCCAGTCCCAATAGATCAAGCCGAGGTAGTAGACCAAATCGTCTATCAACGTCCTCCACTTACTCCACTAGGTTGGCTAGAGCCTTGTTACTATAGTTCGCGCTACTGAGATCATCGTTGATTGGGAGAGAGAAAGCTTTTGCGCTTGGGATCGCAACATTCTTGTTTTAAAAGACGTATAGGCAATTCTTTATTATGATCATATGGATCGCTTTTCGTGACTTTTCTTTCCATAGGCATACATTGCAGTCTAACCAGCTTTCTTATTTTAGGGGACCGAGAATCCTTCTTTTTATCCCCCTCGAGCCTACTATCGTCTTTCGAATTAAGCTTCCGATTTAGTTGGCGCAGACGCTGAAGGATCAGCTGACACTAGATAGGAAAGGCTTTCGATCGAGAAGCTCTCGAACCTGTTCCGAAGTCAGTTTAGGATTCGGTTGGTGTTCCGAATCGAGGTGGCTCTAAACTCAGGTTTACCTACCTCTCTAGTTAAAGAGAGAAGATAGGGCTTCGCCTCTCCTAAGTGCTTGCTGGTTCCAGACTCCGGTTGGCTGTCATTTCCAGAGGAGTTGGACTGCTTTCCACTGATAGTATCCAACAAGGAAAGGAGTGAAGAGAGGAAAAGTTATCTCTAGCATATATTTATTTAACGCTTTCTTTTGATATCAATTGAACAGAGGCTTAGTTGTGTGATTCATATCCACCAGTGCAGATCCTTGCTCATCAGTGAGAAAATGGCTTAGCAATGATCTGATCTCTTCAGTGTCACCACCTCAACCATTGCTATCTGCAGTTCCAAGGAAATTCTTGAAATGCTGCAAGAATTCCTTTTTAATCAAAGCAGGTTCCTCAATCTCCTGTAGCAGAGGTGATAGATAGAATTCTGCTCTTAGCAGCTTTGGCTTTGACAACTCTGTGAAAATAGCTAGTGTTTTGATCACCAGCTTCAAGCCTGTTTACTCGGGATTTCTGTTTCATAAACTGCTCCTCAGGCAGGACACTTGCTTTCTATCTTTGAATGGTTTACCCACAGACCAGAGGGTTAAGGCTCTCACCTTCTTTCCAAATCAAAGAAAGAAGAGCCCGGACCTTTCCCACCTCCCTCAGTTTTTAGTATTTATTTCTTTTATCCTTTTTATTTTAAGCGTACTTAACCTGAACCCTGTCTATGAGTAAAGCAATCTTTGGAATCTTTCCTAATCCGCTTTATCTTTTTCTTATGCCTTGGGAGCCCAGTCTTTAGGAGAAGCAGCTGCTCACTCGTGACTAAGGAATGAATGCCTGGTTATGTCAAACTATCCTCAATCTCTTTCCCCTATCGGAGTTGGAGATAGGTACACGCGTAATAAAAGAAAGCTTTGACAGATCCATCGATCACGTTAAGTGCACATAGCCCCTCTCGGTTGGTCTTCGCCCTACCTCTTTCGCTAAGACCCTTGTCCTGTCCCTAGATATAGCACGTTTAGGAACCTATCCTAGAGATTGTGTGCCAAGAGTGGGACATTTCTCTGAATAGTAAAGGCGTAAAGGCTCAACTAGAGATCTTCTTTCGGTTCTTCCTTTTCTAACCTGAGAGACCCGCTACTCCGTTTTTTCCATTCGCTACTTTTTGTAATAGCTGAAATTGGTGGAAATGGATCCTATCTATTTAGCGTGGTTCTTCTCTAAAGGAACCCTCGGGCGAAAAAAAAATAATTCTTCTTCTATCTTTGTCTCCTCGGTTCCTGGGTGAGTAGAAAGGGGTCGATGAAAGGCCATTCTATCTACGAGTCTATCGGAGAGCCAGTCGGTACGTCGTTACGGATTCATAGCGAAGCCCTTTCTCATTTCAGCCATTGGTGATTGCCCATCTACATCAATAAGAATGAGGCATGACTTCTTTTCCAGTAGCTATGCCTGAACTGAACCTCGTACAAGACTTTCTGTCCGGCCTTACGCTTCCCAGTCTCAGGAAAAGAATAGCTCTTTCGGTCAAAGTCGATAAGGATCAAAGTCCAATAGCTAGGGTGGGATTGTCCTCTGTTCTCAACTCGGGAAGGAAATAAATAAGCATGGATTCACCTATTCCAGAAAAAAATAAATATGCACTTTTTTTACGTTTAGCTTTCGAAAAAGACAAGGCCTTACAACAGCTCATTCCCGGAAGAAAAAGAAGAGGATTATCAGCCCGCCTAGAGTATAGCTTCCAGCTCGGCTAAGCAAGGACTCCATCCTAAGTAAAGCAGTCTGAAAGAAAGATGCCACTTGCACTATATATAGAATATTTTCCTGGTACACCAAGCCTAAGCAGCTCAGCCGTTGAAGCGACCTCTAAGCCAAAGAGAGAGTCTATGGCGCTACCCCTACTGTCAGGGAGAGGGTCTTTGTCCTCGAGGGAAGGAAGCGTAAGCCAAGCCAGCTTAACTAATGACTGGTCATTGTTACCGAGTTCGTTCCAACTACTACGACCGAGCCTTTTTTCTTTTCATCCTTAGCGCCTCGGTCTGGAGAACTCCAATATTTACGGATAGGGACTTAAAATTATTAATTAGCCTTGTCTTGACTAGCCTAGTAGCTCTGGTTGCTGAACTATTGATGAAGGCTTGTCGTAGATCAGCTTTTATTGACTACCGGAGATGGCTTTATTGCCATTTCTTTCTTCGCCGACCCGCCTCCCGCTTAGAGCATGAAAGGGGAGAAGGAAGAAGTCTTACCTGAGTAAGCCTTAGGCCTTAGGGGAGTCACCTTCCGATCCGGATTCAATGATTAAGGAGTTTGAGTGAACACCCGGTGAAATGGATTTAGGAAAGCACGTGCCATCCTTGGTTCTTGCTCCAGTTGTCGGACTAGGAGCAGCTATATCATCCGCAGCAGATCTTATAGAGGAAGAAGCTGTTGATGCAATAAAAGCTGTGATCCTAGGAGCTGCACATGATGGGGAATAGCCGGTGCATCGATATTCTGTAAGTGTTCCATAAACCGGAGGATTTCCGCTTTGAGATCTCGAAGGAGCTCATCTGAAGCCCCTCCCACGCCAAGTTCCCCCACTGAAAAAGCTAGAGAAAGGTTGCTCAGCCCCGACTTTCCCTAGGCCCTTCGTTCAACTCGCCTTTTGGCGACTACACTTCCTACGATAGATAAACCTTATTCGTAACCAAAGCTCCCTTCGCACTCGTTGACCAGGCTACTCGCTTTGTTGCAGACTGGGGCACGCTGAAGGTAGAGAGACCGGAGTCCATGTAAGACAGAAAAGAGGCAGTCTTTTCTTCTTTCTTCGATGGGCCCTTACTCCGTCCCACACAGTGTATTACTCCACTGAATCATCTTCCTTTGCTTGGAATTCAGGTGTTCGGCCCGCGGCTGAAGCAGAGAACATCTTCCCTCGAGCAAGGAGAGGGTCTCGGAGCACATAGAGGAGCAGTCCTTATAAACGGACTTTCTGAGTGACCGCTTTCTAGTCGTAGTTGGTACCGCCCCTGTTCACTTCAGCATGCAAGGAAAACCTTCGGGAAGAATCATCGTTTTTCTCCTCTGCAAAGCTATCAATGCTTTATTCACGATCTTTAGCAGTCGATCGTTCATTCTCCCTCCCCAGTGGCTTTCGAAAGCTCGACATGAAAGAATAAATAAAATAGGAACAAAAGTACGGGGATCCCATTCCTTAGTCAGGACCAGGGCTTCCTCGTGAGCCATAGTTCTAGTGTAAGCATATAAATTAGCCTTATCCGAACCGAAGCGCACGCACCCATCTGACCAAGTCGAGCCCTTTCTGGTTACAGGGAAATAAAGATAAAGAATCGAGTCACCGATAGCGCATCTCTATAGATCCCAAGGAATTCGCGTATAATAGATCCTTTTTGACTAGACTAAATTATGGATCTTGTCTTTCGACCTATCAAAAGTCGGACAGACAATTACATATATATAAGAGAGATGCGCACAATCTCGCTTTGAGATGACACGCCCAAATGAAAAGACTCCCATGCCTTTCTTGGTGTAAGAGCCTTCCCTGTCTCGTTTATTGGGCTAAGGTGCAATTGCCTTGAGATTCAGTGCGCTAACACTCTTATAAGAAAAGAAAGGAACGAAGTCGCATCTACCTTTAGGACTGATTGCAGTGCTTTCCTCTGGGGTCTCAACTACTTTAGCATCCCCTACTTGAGAAAGGAGTGCTGCAAAGCTCCTTAAGGTTAAGTTAGCAACTAGGTCTCCCTTTATGTTAGAAGGGTAGCTTCCTAACCCCGGCTGGGATGGATCTCTATTCCGAGCTACCTCCAGATCACCTCTGGGTTCACGCCTTCCCGGTAAGATAACTTTCGCTAGAGCCGTTCAAAGCCATAGCCCCCAGATCTGTCTGTTGTAGGCAAGGCAATTAGATCTGTAGCGGGATCTTCCCCTCCCTTCAAGAACTGGGAACCAGGTTGTAAAGCTCATTCCCGGTCTTGCAACTTGGTTTACAGCCGACAAAGAAAAAAGAGTCCAATATCTTTCTGGTAAACAACCACATACATTCGTTCGTTACATTACAACAAGTCTTTGCTAAAAGAAAGCAAAGCGGATCACTTTTACTGTGAATATATAATCATGCCAAGCTGGTGCGAGTTTATTAGAGCAAGAAAAGAATATGAACGAGGAGAAAGCATTCGTTATCTTTATATGGATAGCCAATTCTTATTAAGATATTGTTTGTATTCTTTACCCGGAAAATGGGTTTACTATTTTGAAAGATCGGAACATGGGAATAGATATGGTACCAAAACGGACTACCTATTTCAATTTTTGTGCTTTCTAAAATTGCATACCTATACAAGGGTTCAAGTTTCGATCGATATTTGCGGAGTTGATTATCCCTCTCGAAAACGAAGATTTGAAGTGGTCTATAATTTACTGAGTACTCGGTATAACTCACGCATTCTTATACAAACCAGTGCAGACGAAGTAACACGAATATCTCCGGTAGTCAGTCTATTTCCATCAGCCGGCCGGTGGGAGCGAGAAGTTTGGGATATGTTTGGTGTTTCTTCCATCAATCATCCGGATCTACGCCGTATATCAACAGATTATGGTTTCGAGGGTCATCCATTACGAAAAGACCTTCCTCTGAGTGGATATGTAGAAGTACGCTATGATGATCCAGAGAAACGTGTGGTTTCTGAACCCATTGAGATGACCCAAGAATTTCGCTATTTCGATTTTGCTAGTCCTTGGGAACAGCATAAGCGACGGATAATTCAGAAAGAATCATAATAGGTCCAGCTCTATAGGATAGGGGACAAATCAATAGGAAATGCTATTTGCTTTGTAAGAAGAAGAATAAACTGAAATGAAAGAGTTCGCGGGAATTGTCTTGATCGTCGGATATAATTTTCAAATAGTAGTGAGAAGTCTTATCGAACGATTTCCTGCAATTCTTCCCAGTATGTCATGAGTAAAGAATCCAGCTACAACTCTCGATCTATACAAAACGCACTGGGTTTTTGTGTTTCTTTCGGTTTCATTGATAGCAGAAGAGCCTGACTCTATAGGATTAGGGGCACTAGCGCTTTATTTAAAAAAGAAAAAAAAGTAAAGGGGCCTGAAAACGTAATAGGCTGCTATTCTAGGCTCGCTCCGCCCCTTATTGGAAAACTAAAGCGCTAACGCGCCTTATATTCTTTTTTTTAGTAAAGCAAAGCAACCTTTCGCGCCAGGCGCTCACGTTTTTTGTCGTCTGGGTGGAAGCTGGCGGCAGGGCTTGCTTAACCGTATATATGGAATCGGGACTCGCCCCGGATCTCCGAATAGCCTCACCTGAAACTGGTAGACACACTGAGCCACCACGTACCCCTCTCGCCCGTCGTATGCTATGGATGGTCACACTAGCCCCTCGATGGCATGGCGGGATTTCCCATCGACTGTTCCTGAGGTGAGGTCATTCATTCTTTTGGGAGATCCTTAATCCTGGAAAGAAGGAAAGGCATCAATCCAGACCGGCAGCACCCGAAAAGGAGTCTTAGCTTTAGGTAGTCTTTCCACGCTTGGCTTTGCTAGGCGGGCTTCCCTGGTCGTACCGTTCGTAAATTCCTTCCGTTCTCCGCCAATTCTTTTTTTTATATTTTGCTTCCATTGTCTTGCTGAACTGCTTTTCCTGTTGAAGCTTTTACGGGGGCTTTTGCTCATGCCGATTCAGAATGCTTTCTCATTAAAATATGAAATCTATCTTTTGTGTCCATTCACCGAGACGAGCACAAGACAGTGCTTGGAGATTCGATCTTGTCTTCTTTCGCTTGGTTTCCCCAGGTGGTGCGGTTGGGGAGTAGAGACCTCGATGCCGGGTCGTTCCAAAGTGACTTGCTATTGCTGCTGCAGTGCATCTTGTTCATCATCCAGGAATTTCTTTAGAATCTTTGCCTTCCTTACCAGGAATTGGATTCGAACCAAGTATAAGATATTAAAAATGTCGGAGAATACCCGGTATTTGAGTTTTTAGCATTAACACGATTAAATCTTCTTTTTTCCTAGCCGATTCTTCCCTTCCTTCTCTTATCACTCCCCAGGTTTAGCTCCCGACTGGAGGGAGAGGGGCAAGGCATTAGGGATAGCTGCTTTCGTCTCCAGTAATGGATGGATAAGGTGGTAGTGCAAAATTTCGGAGTAGCCGTAATGGAAGAACTTTTAGCTTGGTTGTCCGGCCCTCTTCACCGATCTCCTAGCCCTACGAATCAAACATCTCCGGGCATCTGGTTTCAAAGATAGATTGGTTAGTCGCCTTCTGTTCATTCTTACCCCTTACTACCGGACCCCATTGGTTAAGTTGGGGCAGGAATAGCTATCGGACTACGATCACAGGCCGACCCTCCTTTATTCTAGTCCAGTTGGAGAGGGAAAAGTCCCATCCGTTCCAGAAGTCGCAGAGAAATGGAAGGCTTAAATACCAAAAACTACGGAGGCATGATCTAAAAATGGGTATACCCGGATTCGGTTTACCCATGGAACTTGTGATTCCCTTGCGATCTTTTCTTCCTACTATAGAAAGAAGGATCAGCGCAGCGCACGGATCAGGCTTTCGCGGAAATAGGCGAATGCTATGCCTAAAGTAAAGGTAAGTCAAGGCCCGGGCATTCTTCCAATGCAATACCTTCTTCCTTTACTGCTTTACTTTGTTTGCCTATCCACTGTTTGTTAAGGGCATACCCCCTGTGTCTCCGGTGCTATTGACTCAGCTCTTGGGGATATCATAGGAAAGAGTGAAGCGAGGGACGAAAGCATCTTAGTGAAAGGATAGGATAGCCAAAGCATTCATATTCTATGCTTAAGTAAAGTCCTCACTGCCACGCCATTCACTTCTTTCTACGCTCAAAGATCACAGGCTTGTTAGCGATGTGGAGTCAGATTCCTACCGACCCCTTGCTTGAACCTAAAGTATACTTAACTGAGCAAGCTAGGCAGAAATCACAGTCGTAAATAGACAAGACTGTCCTACCTTCTAGTCAGACGGAATAAAAAGTAAATCCCTACCCTAATACACAGCTTCAAACCGGGCGTAGGTTCGCTGGAAAGTGAGTCTTCATCGAGTAATTTTATTAGCATCCCGCCTTTCCTGGAACTTCTTCACTCGGAGTGGAATCGAACCACGAAGGATTTTCAGTCCTTTGCTCTAACCAGCTGAGCTCCAGCTCCCCGAAAACAAGGTTCAACTCTTTGTTGAGGCCACTTGTGTAGGAAAGCCCTTGATCGAATGGCGGGGTCTGCTGAAGAGCGACCCACGTCTTCCTCGTCATACAGCACAGAAGTCTGACTTCCACCTCAAATGCAGCTTCTTATTGACAAATTGCAACCGGAGTTTGCCATGACTGATCATAGTTTTCGAAAGAAGATCGAGAAAAGAAGCCAAGACCCTTCTACCGTACCGAATTACGCTTTCACCAGGAGCGTAGCGAAAAACAAACAGTAAGATTTTGGTCCGGCTTACTCTCTATACTTAACATATCTTGCTTCCCTATCACCATCTCTTCGGAATGGCACTGAATTCGTACTCCCCAGGCTCCGCACTCACGATACCCCCACAATATAGTATAAATAGTGGCCGTTCACGTCAGGAAGGAAAAGAAGAAAGAGGGAGGACGGATCCCAAGGGTAACTTCAAAAGCAAACATGCTTACCATATGGCTGCTCATCAAGACTCTCAGCAAAGACTCCAATCGAGTGACTGGAAGTGGATTTGCCCAAACTACTCCTAGAGTGAACGACTTCCTCTGGCTTTGTGCCCATGATCGTCTAGCCCTTCTCCACACTCGGCACATTAGGGATCTGGTGCCAAGGAATCAATGAAAGCACCGACCATGTCCTCATAACCAGCCCTAAAGCTACTAAATTATGGCCTCCCCTCTGATCTGAACAAGCCTAACCACGGACTTCGTGAGTGGCTCAAGAATGGAATCCAATAAAATCTCACTTCTGCCCATGCTAATCTTCCTTGGGCATTCTATTTCCCCTTGCGTGCTGGACACTCTTGTCCGAAACAAAGAAGCCCTGGACCCAAACAAAAAAAGGCTTTGTTGGCAATCCTTATTATATAAATAAATGAAAGTCTTCAATTTATACTTTCTATTTATTTATAATAAGCAAAGCAGGACTTATTCTTTCTTATCTAGTTACAGCTGATAGGGAAAGCTCTTGTACTCTATAAAGCAAAGCTAGTATCATAAGACTAGCTAAAAAACTCTATTCCATATGCCAAAGCTTGGAGTGGGAGTTCGGTTCGATCCCTCCTGGAAACTTTCTTTACTTCACAAGAGTCCCCCTCGGATCAGAGAACTGGCTTGACACAGCCGCCTAAGAAATTAGGTCACGGTCGCGGATCAGAAGAGAGTTACTTGTGTGACGCATCTATATCTGGGGATGATCGGGTAGAACTCAGGGCTTTCGGGTGTAAATCGGGGAACGATCAATTGGGTGTCCGGGGTGCTATAAAGATAGGGGACGATACGCTTTGCCGTGCCAGCTATGAGGCTATATTCTCGTTGAGTCGGGCGCTTGGGAAGACTTTCCTGTCGGGTTGGAAAACCAACATCGGACCGGGATGTTGTTCCCTCCTTGTCTGAAAAGATTCGGGAAGAATCTGGTAAGTTCGCTCTACACTGTCCCTTAGATGGGGAAGGACATAGGCTCGGCACATTTCGTAGCTATCATCGTCGCGTCCGTCAAATTAAGGCGTTGGTACATTATACTGGGTGGCAGCTTTTCGGTACACGGCCTTGCGTTGTCGTCAGCCGTACGCCGTTGAGCAGCAGTCTTTATAAGCATGTCATCTATGAATGATCCGATGAAACTAGAGATGGAATAAAACCTAGCTTTTCGTCACGCGAATTAGCCGCCAGTCTTTGAGGTCGCCTTCCTTGCTTGACAGTATAGCCTGCGGGTGAAATCCCCGATGTCGTATTGTACATGGGAATAAAAATGGTGAGGCCATTGAATGAGAAATCACGACCTTAAACACTTGCCTGTAGCTATAGTGTCAACTTGACGCGCTGAACGACTATGATCAGAATCCTTTCGGGGGCCCCGTTCCCCATTGGTGCGCTGGAGACGGTTCTTTCTGTATCTTCGGCTTCCTCTTCTTCTGTTCTGTAGCTTATACGTCGTCTTCTCCTCCTTCTGAGTCAAACAGAGAAAATAAAACATGTGAATGAAGATAGATTGACCTTCCTCTTCTCTTCTTACTCGGCCTCCTCTTCCTCCCGGATAGGTGCTTTTCCTTTGTCTTTTTTTTGACGAAACCGAGGTTCTGAGGGCTCCCCGAGTTCCGCTTTTCCGGCTTCTCTCGCTGTTTCGGGGAGCTGTTCCACCGGTTGAGTGAGAGTCGAGGTGGGGAAGATCGGTTATTCCTTCATCCCAGAATGCATTAAGATTGCATCTACAGTTGGTTGAGTTTCTGTGCCTGGATGATCAGTGATATTTCGTCTGGTTGTACCGGAACTCTTCTTTCCTCGTTTGACCTGCACCCGCTAACCGACAACTGAGTTTAGTCAGCTCAACAGTAATATGAATCCCCTTTAACAGAATCGTTAGGGTGTTAAACACAATCATTCGAAAGTGCCGAAAAGATCGAATTGACTCAGATCCGCTTACCCTTCGAGCAAGAAAAGAAAGAAGAACTCGCTTTCGCTAGGCACCAAGGCTTCTTTGACTTCTAACTTCCCTTGAGCCTGGTTAAGAAAGGAAAGCCGGCCCAATCCCAGCTTCTGAAAAAAGAGAAAAGATCACAGCGGCAAGATCTAAGATCCTTGATTTAAGTGAAGGAATAAAACCAACTAGTCCCATCTCTTTCTATTATGGAATTGGATACTCATATTCAATAGCTGTGGATTCTATAACAGCCGGATATGCCTTTGTATGGTATAGTAAGCTGTTTAGCAACCTGTATCGATTTGCCACAGTGTGGTTAGATACAATGCACTGGCAGCCTCCGCATGCCAGGATGGGAATGAAGATAGACTTAGTATCAAGCAACTTTCAGGCTAGCAATTGTCTTGTCTACGAGGGGCTAGACGAAGTATTGCGTATAGAAAGCAGGAAGGGCTTTGTGAGTCAGCAATGCGAGATCGCCCTCAGATCTTTCTCGTAGCCTCTGGGGTACTTATTTATGCTTAACTCAAGGAGTTTCTACTATACGCTTCGGGTCTTACCTTATTTCATGCTGATCGAAGCGCTATCCCTTCTTATCCCCTCTTTGTATGAATCTTTCCGTCTTGGTCCGATCGGACTTTATTTTCGAACAGGTATTCCCCTTGATTAGCTCACTCTTTTTTTAGCTGGTCTGTGCTTTCCAGTGAACATTCTCTTTCTAGAGAGAACAGGTGTGCACCAGAGCTGGAGCAATTCATGGAAAGCATCCTTATCTGATTAAAGAACGGAGAGTATCATCTCCTGGGGCCTGACCCTGTGATGTAGAATCCTTTGCTCTTTCACGCATTGATCTTGATTCGGGTTTAAATTTCTTTCTTTCTCAGCCTTGCACCCGGTAATAACGGAACTTGAAGTCTTGCTCGTCTCTTTCATTTCATTGACCAGGAAAGGATTTTCAGTGATAGGAGGACACTCTATCAAAGGCCTTGATCCAGCTCTCGCTTCTGTATCAACTACAGGCCTTCACTCTACTCTCTCGTTCAGATCCTCCGTTCTAGGTCCAGGCATACGCAAGGATGGGAAGGAGACCACAACTCCAGATCGATGTCCCAGGTCAGGTTACCACCCCTCTCTCTATCGCTCTTTCCCTAGGCATACAATCAATGGGCACAATCAAATTCTTAAGTGGATTCAAAAACTAGAATTAAGATCTTCCCTCTCCTGACCATGAGGAACGAGTGAATGAAAGCATAAATACGGGCTCTCATGGATTAGTCGTCATGAGGCCCTCTTTATAATCTTTGTCTTTCGTGATCTTCCCCCACATAGGGATGCTATTCTTGCAAATGCTTACTGCCCAACAACATCTTTTCGAAGCAAACGGAGCTCACCGATATCAAGTTTTACTTCCGCCGAATACGGAAGGTAAAAAGCAAGTCAATCTATTAGCCATCTCCCTTCGGCTCCTCTTTAGGTCGTGGACTCGGGCTTTTTAAGGGAAGCACTTCGTTCCACTCGTTCTAGACAGACTCTAAACTCCTAACAAGAGAAAGAAGGAAAACATGGAGTAAACAAGAGCTACAACAACTAGAGTGTCAAGGCCAGGAGGAGGCAAGGGAAGTTTCTTTTGGGAAGCAAGCCAAGCCCCTCAACTTATCTGCTTATCGGAAAGAGCAGGGACCTACTACCTACAGGCAGAGACAGGACAGCAAACTTATGGGCACCTTTTTGTAAGTCATATCTATTCTTTGCTCGTGAAGTCTGCGAAGCGAGCCTTCACTGGGGAGATAGCGACCTCTTCAACTCCACTACTACTACCTGTACTCAATCAAGTACAAGTAACAAAAAAAAAGAAACAATTAATACAATAAAAAATAAAAGGGGCTATTTTTCTTTTTGGAAGCGAAGCGACCTAGTCGAGCTATTGTCAAGTTAAGCAGTTCCTCTTGTCGAGCTAGACTCTACTCGCGCTATAGTCGAGGAAAGCTCGCGCGTTATTCGTGTTAAGCTGTCGAGTTAACTAGACTCGAGGAACTAATCCTTTAGGTTTAGGCAACTCCTCCTCTCTGAGAAGAGGACACTTACTTAGTTCAGTGCAACAACAAAAGAAAGGACCCTTAGCCCTCTATATCCCTTTTGGGGGGAAGATCAAACTCTTTAACTCAATCTACTACTACTACTGTTCTCACTCATTGACATAAGTAAAAGCTACCAGTTCCTTACTCAAAGAACTCGTACCGGTACTCTTGAGTTCACAACCCTAAAAACCTTAGATTGGAGTAGAAACTCGATCCTACTAATTACGTAGAACCATGAACCATCGATCGAGTGAGTTCGAGGTGGTTCATGCTTTCTATATAAGTCGCTGTACGCTAAGGCAAAGGTTGTAACCATGCGTCATGCGTGCCGTAAGCGGGCTCTGATGGGGGAACCCGGGGGGACGACCCGCCGAATTCACATCAGAAATCGCCAGAACACAAACGAAATCTTGAATTGCGTATAGAAACAAAACGAACCACTTCTATTCTTGGAGCTGAGGTATATGAAGAATGGCTTTTTGGTCCCTTTCGTCCAGTGGTTAGGACATCGTCTTTTCATGTCGAAGACACGGGTTCGATTCCCGTAAGGGATGGCTACTCTTTCCCGGCCGCTTTCAGTTAGTGTTCATTGCTGAGTGATCGCTCGCAATCTGGCTGGAAAGGTGGTCCGGAAGCTTTCTCTCTCCCAGCAAGCAAGACGAGATCACCACTTCTCTCAGTAATGGACTTCCTTTCATTCTTCCTTAGCCTATGATGTCCTATCATAGATTATCGAACCTCCGACAGAATCCCCATGCATGCGTTCTTTCTCTCCTCCCCTCAGCCATACATCTCTTTTTTTTCTTTTGGCCGGCATTGAACCCCACCTTAGGTGCTGAGTGGTGTCCTCCCCTCCCTAATACCTAAAAAAAAAAGTTCCGTCTATGGAGCCTAAAGCTTAAACCATGGCAGTAAGTTGGCCTAGTCTCTTGCCCAGCCTTCGCCTTCTTCAGTGGCCAAGTTGAAGCGTTCAACGGTTCTTCGGCCTACCACCTTTCTTTTTCAAGGTTGAGCTTGTTCAATTGAAGCTAATGCTATGCTGCCCTTCCCTTGTTCAAGAGAAGGCGAGGACTTTCTTTTAGCTACCGGCCCAAACAAAAGAGATTAGCCTCTTGATCGATCGATTGATTGGATTGCAGTACGAAGGGGTTTAAGAAGGAGGCATTGGAGAGAAGTAGGCATGGTGGCCAACCAAGGCAGTGAAATCGAGACAATCAATCGGAATAGGGTTTAGTTAGGAGTCCGGGTTCCATCCTATAAGTTGAAGGAAGGGAGCAAAGGAAGTTCTCTTTGCCCTTAGTCTTGGGTTCTGTGAATAGGGAAATTTGGTTAGTCTTATTCCCTAGCTGAGTGAATAGGCCGATATTTCGTATAGTGATAACGCTTTCTCTTTCTTATAGGGGTCTATTTTATCTGACTTGACTCAGCTTGACCTACTTGACTCAGCGGTTAGAGTATCGCTTTCATACGGCGAGAGTCATTGGTTCAAATCCAATAGTAGGTAAGGCCGAAAGCCCTGCTTTTGCCAGCATGACAGCAAGCACGGACTGGCGGAGTTGAATGACCAAAGCTTCGGTTGCTTCCACTTGTGGCCTTCTTCGACCGCCTTGACACCTTAATATCAGGGAACCCCCTCTCCTCTCTTCTTCTCTTCATGTATGTGGGCTGCCTGCCCCGTCCCGAATAGACGAACAGGAACAAGCTGAAGAAAGGCGCGAGGGAGAGTTTATACTCAATGCACCTCCCCTCTTCCACAATTAGGTGAAGACCAGGGGAGGGGGGCCGGAAACCCCAACGGGAAACCTTTCACCGCGCCACACGATTCTTTCGCGAAGCGCTCTCTCAGACGCACTCCTGCCTCTGCAAGCAAAGAGGTTTCAAAGATACCAGGCGACCAAGTTAAAGTGAACAGCCCCGAGCAAATCTTCTAGAGAGCGTACCCGTTGTAGCCAAACAAAAAAAAAGAAATGAACAGCAGCATCTATAGTTGTGGACAGTAAAAAAAAGAGGTTATTCGAAGCTGTGCTAATGGTGGTCAAGGATAAGGTACTAGCTTCAGTGGGAATTAGAATGTGTTGTGTTCCGTTAGTGTTCTCAGCGACCTTGCTTGGTCAACAATTTGGAGAGTTTGCGAAACGAAGACTTTATAGAACAAATATTAAACCGGGAAGAAAAAAGGGGAAAAAGTAAAGAAAGTCACAAAGCATATGGCACGAAAAGGAAATCCGATTTCGGTAAGACTCGATCTGAATCGTAGTTCAGATTCAAGTCGGTTCAGTGAGGGCGACCGCGAAAGTCACCGAATGGGTCAGTCTTTTCCTTCAGTTTGTCCTATATATGTTGAATAAAAAAGCTTGGGATGGGAGGACGTAGCAGATGTCCGGGACGGACACGACTTCTTCTAACGCTAGAAGACCACTGGAAGAGACCCGGGACCAGAGCATGTCGTGAAAGAAGCACACCGGGCGGGCGTGCTTCGACCGTGTCTCCGGGGCACAGTTGAATGTAGATATCATGAACGCGAGGTGCTGGATACCAGGCCGAGAAACCCGGCACCCCCTATGTGCCGATCGCTAGCGCATCCAGGGCCCCGGCGCCCTGCGGAGCTGGAGAGGCCTAGCCTGATCTGAGAAGTGCTAATTCGGTTCGGATAGACTTCATTCAAGAACGCCGCCGCCCCAGGAATCAATAATAAAACAAGTGCTAAGTTTCAGATCAGTGAATAAACCGAAACTAAAGAAGAAAGAGACCTTTCTCGCTCGGCGCCTAAAGCGCACTATGCTCCGCTTCAACAAATGAGAGTTTTCGGTGGAACCGGTGAACCACGCGAGCTGATGCGTGGGGCAGAGGGCTCGTAGTACCTGCTAGCGCAGCTATGCAGTGGAAGGGAAGGAGCCTAAATCGAATCGACCCCCTTATTTTTTTTATTAATTTTAAAAATTAATAAAAAGTACAAAGAGATTAGACTCTCGGATGAGACTAAGCAGCCACCGACCGTTCCGACGCGCCCCTGACCTATTTTTTTATTAAGACCGAAAACCTATCTAAAATGGAGCCGGCTGTCAAACAAATGAGAAAATGGAAAATTTTTAATATAACCACTAGTAGGGATATGGATGGAGTCTCGCTCAGTAAAGAGAGTTGTAGATTCCTAGAAAAGGAGAGGAGCCTTGACTTTCTATGATGTTATTAGTCAAGAAGCGCTAACGCTGCAATCTTTCTAAAGCAAGAAGCGAGAAAGTTTACTTTGAGAAAGAAGGTGCTTGTTGCCGCTTTCTTCTTTTTTAATAGTAAGTAAACTTGTTTTGTTTTAGTTTTATAAGGCGAAAGGTTGCTATTTTTATAATTATTATAGCGTTAGCGCTTTAGTTTTCAATAAGTTTAGGCTTGACTAAGAACATAGAAATGTTGAATCAGGGTGCGCAGGGAACCCTATACAAAGGGCCTTTCCCTTCAAATGACAACTGCCTCTTCCTGCTGCGAAGGCCTTGCACGAAACCAACCCCCCCCCACCCCCGATCCAGTACCTGTTGTTTCGCTGGTAGGCCCACTTAGGTTAGGGGGGCATTGTCCCTCAGTTCTTACCAACCTCCGGTGTGTAATCGACATGTTGCTAACTTCAACTCGGTTGAATAAGAATCATTGATTCCCTTTGCTGTCCATTTATTATTCATTCAGGGCGCTCGGCCGGTGCTCCTTTTTTAAACCAGAACAACTCTGGACGTTAGAGAAGATAAGATAAGGGAAGACCACCTGAGCGAACCGACCGAGGGGACTTGACTTATTCGAACCGAACGATAGCGGCTTAAAGCTAAGCCTATCACGAGCAGCGTCGCAGCTTGATCGGCGGGGAGAAGCATCTCAAAGTATGGGGCAAAGGATCAAGCGCTTTGACTTTGTCTCCCGGGATTCACCACAGGTTGGGTTTGAGAGCCGTGTGATGGGTGACTATCCTGCACGGTTCGGAGAGCACTTTTAGTCAGCGTTGGTGAATGGAAGCCCCTCTATCAAGCAAGAAAGAAGCGGCTATTCCCACGGCGGAGTCACCATTGACTCTATTTATTATTATGGTAAATTAGTTTATCAAGATGTCAATCTGAGATCTTATTTCGGTTCGATACGTCCACCTGCGAGACTAACCTTTGGCTTTCGTCTCGGTAGGTGTATTCTTATACATTTTCCCAAAAGAACATTCATTCATTTCTTTCTTCCCCGTCGACCACGACGACTGAAACGACGCGATAAATCCAGACCCGGAAAGGAGAAGGGCCGGTGGTGGGCATTTGGGAAAGTAGGGCCGATCGGGTGTCTTCATTCCAGCAACAAGAAAGACGAAGAACGAAACGAAGTGAGAGGCCGGAGGGCAGGGAAAAGAGTCGAGTCGATCAGGCTCGACGACCGGGAGAAGCAAAACGAAATTAGGATTTGGCCGAAAAAGAAGCAACGCTATGGATACCATGACCGATCACCATCGATAAAGAAGAATCTTTCTAAATCACTTCGGGTCAGCGGGGCGCATCCGAAATACGCCGGGGCTGTAAATGACATAGCGTTCCTGATAGAAAATTACGACTCCTTCAGAAAAACGCAGTTTTTTAAGTTATTTTTCCCCCGCTCCGACGGCCCGACGAGTCATCTATTTAAAAGGACCCTCCCTGCAGTGCGCCCCTCCTTGAATTATTCGGTCATGCAATACTTTTTTTGTAGAAAGAACCAAATGCATTTCGACCCCGTCGTAGTTCTCAATCATTTCGTGGCACCGGGCGTGGCTGAACCATCTACGATGGGGGGAGCGAATGCGCAGGGAAGAAGCTTAGATAAGAGAATACGTTCTCGCATCGCTTTTTTTGTAGAAAGCTCGACCAGCGAGAAAAAGTGTTTGGCCGAAGCCAAAAAGAGGTTGACCCACTTCATTCGCTTGGCGAATGATCTTCGCTTCGCGGGAACAACAAAAACCACCATCTCGCTCTTTCCTTTCTTCGGTGCTACCTTTTTCTTTCCAAGGGATAGAGTTGGGATTTATAAGAACCTTTTTTTTGAGGATGCCCGGGAACCACTCCTAGGTCAATTAAGGATCAAATGTTGGAACCTCATGGGTAAGGATAAGGTAATGGAATTGATAGATAAATTAATAGACCTAGGTAGGATAGGAGAGTGGATAAAGGGAATAGAGATGATGATAGAGATCATACTGAGAAACAGAAAAATTCCGTACGGGTACAACTCTTATTTGAACGAAGTGAAAAAAATGCGATCTTTGTTGTCTAATAGAACAAACACTAATACCTTAATTGAGTCGGTCAAGATCAAATCTGTTTATCAAAGTGCTTCTCCGATTGCTCAAGACATCTCTTTTCAACTGAGAAAGAAAACAAGGTCATTTCGTTCCATTTTTAGTAGAATAGTGAAGGATATTCCATTAGTAATGAAAAAAGGGGTTGAGGGGATCCGTATATGTTGTTCAGGTCGATCAGAAGGCGCAGAAATAGCTAGAACTGAATGCGGAAAGTATGGAAAAACATCTCGTAATGTATTTAACCAGAAAATAGATTATGCTTCTGCGGAAGTATCTACTCGTTACGGAATCTCAGGTGTCAAAGTGTGGATTTCATATAGTAAAAAAAAAAAGGGACGTGCTATATCCGAAACGTACGAAATTTAGTAAATATCGTAAAGGCAGATGTAGTAGGGGTTGCAAACCAGACGGAACAAAACTTGGTTTTGGAAGATATGGCACTCAAAGTTGTAGAGCTGGTCGTCTTTCATATCGAGCCATTGAAGCAGCGCGTCGGGCTATAATCGGGCACTTCCATCGTGCTATGAGCGGACAATTCCGAAAAAATGGTAAGATATGGGTAAGAGTTTTCGCAGATATCCCTATTACCGGGAAACCTACAGAAGTAAGAATGGGAAGAGGAAAAGGAAATCCTACGGGTTGGATTGCTCGTGTGTCCGCGGGACAAGTCCTATTTGAGATGGATGGTGTGAGTTTGTCAAATGCTCGACAAGCCGCTACATTAGCGGCGCATAAACCATGTTCGTCAACCAAGTTTCTTCAGTGGTCGTAACGTAATTGGTTAGTGGGGAAAAACCAGGCCGGGACTCAAAAGAATTAGGCGAAGGGTTTGTTCCTGAACGAGGGAAGTGGAAAGACACTAAGGGAGAGGGATATACTCCTTTTTGAATCGCCGAAATTGTACGACTGTTCCAGGCGTACGACCCTGATACTTTTAGGGTTTTTTCGGGTACTCTTTCCTGTGATTGTATTTTATATTATTCTTTAGGATCACAAGGTGGTGCTTGGGCAGGTCTTCTCTGATTACGTTCGGACGTGACAGGGAAGCCAGGAGGTCCAGGGACATAGCCGACCGATGCGATGCGCCCCCCATCCAGCAGAAAGAGAGGGGAACGCAGCCCCCGCCGCCATATGAGTCGGATACAATTATAGTTTGACTCTTGTGGGAAATTCAAGATGTCTTTTTTTGTTTTGGCGGTAATCACTTCTGGGAGGGTGAATCCCAGGTTCCACCACAAGAAAGAAGGACAATAGGTAGTTCCCTACGAGGAAGTGCTGCCCAAAAGGGACTACTCTACATCGGCCGGGATTGGACACTAGTCCTTCAAGTCTTCAAAGATCGGATTCAATCGATTATTCGCATTCAACTTGAACAATTCTTGTGACAACAGACGGAATTCCTTCGTTCCCTTTCTCAAAGGCAATAGGAAGATATCGATTTCGAACAAAAAGGGAATCTCGAGTACAAGCCAAGGAGAAAGACTGCCATCTCAGGCATACCATCGACAGAGTCAGGAAAGGACAGGCAGAAGGCGCGCTAAAAAAATCCGATCTTTCAACTCTATCCCTTCTCCAGCTAACCAAGCTAATTCCCAGCTCCCTATGAGCTCAGAGTCGCTAACGCAAAGAGGAAGAAGAGCTACTTCCATCATTCCAATAGTAACAAGGTAAACCGAACCCAAGTGAAGTTAAGCCGAGTCCTTTTCTTCCCCACTGCTTCGAAGCCGGAGGCAGACACGTGGGGTTCACTGGAAGGGAGAGTGGCGGGAATTATTTTTTGCAATGTAATGGAACTCAAAGCCTGTTTCATAGGCTGTACTCGTACTCACCGACTACACGGACTCTATACCAAGTCATGAGCGATAGCGAAGCCAAGCCGCCAACCAAGCCAATGCGCCATCCCTATCCCTTCCCGATGAAGCTTCCTTTGATTTGAATGAGGGAGGAAGAGAAGGCGCATGCAAGATAAAAGAAAGCCCCTATTTGGGCATGAGCTCTAGTACATTGACCTCTCGCAGACCTGAAAGTCAAGTTTTTGGCTATTGAAAAATCAAATAATAGAGACGAAGAAAGCCGTATAGATTCTCAATAAGGGAAGAACTCGACCTCGGCCAGCCGGCCAGGAATGATGACCAATTGCTTGAACCTCGGATGAGGACATGGAGGAAGATACAGCAGCTGTGCCTGTAACGGTAGACCCTTGCAACACATACAATCTACCAATCTGATGAGCCTTCATCACAATTAGAGCACCCTTCACAACCTTCAAAACACCATCACCGAAAACTTATTTACAACCACCAAGATCTAAAGTGGTCAAAGAGATAAGATTCTTTGACATGTCTGGAACATGCCGCACCTCAGTTCTCACCACACCGTCGTGCATTTTGACCGAACCAATACCAACTACATTGCAGGGGTGATCATTGCCCATCAACACAACTCCACTGTCAACCGATAGGATTGGAACGTCATGGCAATTCGTTCTTGACTTTAGACTAAGGTAAGTCGAAATTCGGTTGTTTTTTTATTTTATATAGAAGAAAAATCCATCCGCTCTTCTTCTTCCTTTGAATAAGGAAAGTGACTTGGAATCTTTCTCTCTCTTTGTCTCATTGCTATCAATCAACGGTTCGAAAGCCAAGGAAAGAAAGTGGAAAATTAGGGTTGTGACTGGACACCACATCGGTGAGGATTGCGCTATGCCACCTGTCCGTCCTTACCTGGGTGGGAGTACTGCAAAGCTAACGGTAGGTCAGACAGGTCTGGGATCATCTTTCGGCTGGAACAACCTTTATTATGGGCATGATCAGCTAAAGATCACTGTCATCTCACGAATTGGATTCGAACCAATATCAAAGACTTTACTTTATTAGATCGTGAGTCTATCTGTCGTCCTCCTCATTCTATTCAAGTCCTTTTAGTAACAATCCATTCCCCGAATACCCAAAAAGGAGATGCAAAATCTTAGTCGACCTTATGTCGGGAGTTAACCTGGTGATAGCCTAACTCCCTTAGTTAGTCAATGAAGTTGTTCCAAATGGAACAGCGAGCGGTGCCAAAGGTGGATCCTTAAATCATATTCGGGAGCAAGGAAGGTGAAGTGATCCCTAATTCCCTATCACTAGATAAAATAGGAATCGAAGGAGATCAGCCCGGCAGAATAGGAAGGCAAGTCTGTCACGGAAGCAAGCTCGCTAGCAAGCCATTGCGGATCCTCTTGCAATTTCATTGCCTTTATCTGATTGGCAACCTAGTCGATGCCTAAAATATGCTTTATTCCCTCCTCTTTCCTTCCCCATGTTAAATATGTGCAATAAGTTCCTTCACACCAGTCGTAAGGTGGCAAAAAGTATGTTTTCAAGGGTAGCGGGTCAGCAGGACTAGGTCTGATCTCGGATCTTGCCGGGTTAAGCACGCTAATTAGAAGGCCCTTTGCTATCGGAAAAGCGGGATAAGGTATTACTAGTGCTAACTGGAACGGAATGGCCTGCTTATCAAAGCCCTTATTCAATAGAAAGGATTCCTTCGCCCACCCAATGAGCAAAGATAACTGCGGATTCTCGATGGTTGAACAGAAGAGAGACAGGGCAAGCAATTGATCCATACCAGCCGGTTCCCACCGCTAGACGAGGATCGGCCCACCAGCAGGGGAATTAGGTACCGGCTTTTGACCAAGAGACTGACTACCCGATAGATAGAGCTGCAAGGTAACGCACTACTGAAATGAATTATTGTAAACCTAAGTAACCTTACTGAAATTAAAATAGGGGGCTCGGATCATTCCCACCCACTTGATTCGCCTAAATCCACCCAAGGCGGACCTTTGGATAGACAATTAAGGCCGTCTCCTTCCTTCATTCATTAGCAGATTAGTCCCCAAAAATAGTCTTTCTGCCCTGCCCCATATGCCCTTTTTCAGAGAGAAAGACAGGCTTGGTCTTTGTATCCTTCCTCTAAAGGGAGTTCTTCCTATTAAGGATAAAGAGTTTCGTGAGTAGCCAAAACAGAATGCGAATTACACGACAAAAAATCCTGTTGAAGGGCCTACAAGGGCCTTTGACGCTGCTTCAGGATAACTTCTTTCATCCGCCCTAACGGGTCACCTCACTGGTTGCATTCCCGACACCTTACTTTTGAAGGGGGCACTCGAGCTTTCACTGACCCAAAACCCTCGATTGACCTCCCGACATGAAAAGCTTCAAACCCGGAGGTTCTGTTGTTTGCCTCTTTCCGGTATCCCTTGATCAACCGCCCTGTCGCTCGAGCTAGGGTAAGTTCAGCCAATCGCTCCGGGTTCTTGCTCTTTCTCATAGCTCATCTTGCTTTTGAGAACATATTATAAAATACATTATCTCCCTGGAACTGCAGGAGCAGCTCTACTTATGAACGTTCTTCCCCGCGTGGGAACTGAACCCACTGCCCTTGTTGCTTCAAGCTCACTTGAGCAGTTTCCTTCCTCTAGCCTCCTTGCCAGGCCGGTGGAAGCCAAAGAAAGATAATGGAGAGATGGCCTTTTCCGCCTCCCTCAATGGACTGACCTAGTAGCCCTTCGGAGTATCCCGGATCGGCACTAAATCTCATACCCAATGAAAACCTTCTATTACTACTCCTTTCTAGAGAGATAGGCAGGCAATAAAGAGAAATCGTTTGCCCGACATCGGCTATTGGAGTGACGCCGAGGCAGAGGGAAAATGGATCTGTGCCTGAGTCAACTCATCCGGATTCTGAGCGGACCATAGAAAAAACTAAACTCTATTATCGCGGAGCTTTAGTTTAGAGTTTAGCACCGCGGGCGGCTTCCAATCGCTCTCTGTCTATTCCCGTGACAGTGAGACGCACTTGTTTTTGTATGGATCTTACTAGCGAAAAGGTACTTTTAGTGTCTTCTTTCCTCTTATATTTGGGGAGGGAATTGAAAACATCTTTAACTTGAAAGCGATCGATCTCGATTGAGTTGACAAGTCATCGCCAGCTTTTAGTATTTCTAAAAAATGCAATTATCTATTCCACCAGCCAAGCATAGATAAAAGATATACGCGCTTCTCCTTCATAAAAGAGCTAAAAGGCCATTTATAATTATGCTTAAGCGGATTAATAAGTAAATTCTACCAAGGGCTGAAGGGGTACTGGTAGTACGCGTACTTGGTGGCAGAAGACAGATGAAAAGGAAGGGCCTGATCGCCCTGGACAAACCTGTTAGGAAATCCCCCAACCCCTGATGAAAGAGCTTTTCCTAGCGGCAGACAGGAGGGGGTTAACCCCAAAGCATTCTCCAAAACCAAGACCGCCGGAAAGGGGAGACAGACAAACTCTATTCGGAAAGTCTTCCCGGAGAAAGGGAAGAACCTTGTATGTATACTACGATATACGTGCATACTCCAATGCAGCCTTCCAGGCCCGCGAGAATAAGTGATCGGACTAGTATAAGGTTGTTAGGCTGAGGTCAAGTAATTCCTGCTACTTAGTCGGCTGTTTGACCAACTGCCTAAAGGTCGAAATAAATCAATGCAATTGGCCCGCTTAACACTTAGCTATCGTACAATGCATACTCTCTATCCCGGAAGGATAAGTCGGTAATCGATAACCCCCTTAATGTACTACTAATCGCTCACTCGCTGACCCGCACGCTTGCTTCCAGTCGTATGTAGCAGGTTAAGGGTGCCCTAACAAAGACTATTAAACTATGGCTACACAGCACAAGTACTCAATCATTGAACTAGGCCATAGGGATTCATTCAATGCTTAAAGTGAGAGCTAAGGGTTGAGTTCAACTAGTTAGTATTGGGGCTTGGATCTTTTTTTATCCTGTTAGGAGAGGGTGAATGCACATAGATAGGATGCACGCTCAGAGTGTACTGCCGTCCGAGGAAAAGATGCGATACAAAAGAGAATTCAAGGTGTACTGGAAGCGGCGAAGCAGTCGAATGTTGCACAGCAGTAGCCGAAAGCATCACTAGCTTATGCTCTGACCCGGGGGCACGTGGAATCCCGTGTGAATCAGCAAGGACCACCTTGCAAGGCTAAATACTCCTGGGTGACCGATAGTGAAGTAGTACCGTGAGGGAAGGGTGAAAAGAACCCCCCATCGGGGAGTGAAATAGAACATGAAACCGTAAGCTCCCGGAGAGCTCTGACCGCGTGCCTGTTGAAGAATGAGCCGGCGAGCAGTGGTTTTCGGGTAGTACGGTGGGTAAGCTGGAGGGTGGGTAGAGTAACTAACTTTCCGAGAAGGTTAGCGGCTATGGTGAAGTGAAAGATCTTTCACTATTGTGGGGAGAAGACAGGTGGGAGCAAGCGGAGCGAGAGCAAAGCAAGCCCTAGCGGTGGGCTGTCTTCCTGGTCCCAACATTTAATTATCTTTTTTAATCAAACAAAATAGGAACCAAAGGTAGGTCTCTTACTTAGTGCTTGCGCTAAGGAAGGAAGTGATCCTTCAAGAATTCCAGTCTAGGAGCCTCAATTGATCCATATCACAAATTATCCCCGGTTCTATCCCTATCACGATGAAGAATGTCTTCCAACTAGGAAGATCGGGATTTTTAAGAGACCATCAATGCGCTGCAACTATGTATGACTAAACAGAAGGGTACTCGAAGCAAAACCAATAAAATCCAATTGTTTAGCTACTTTCCTCATAGAACGAGAAGAGTTGGCGAGACAAAAGCCCCTCTCTGATAGAGCCGAGAGAGGCCGCACTATCAGGATAAGCTAGAAAGAGAAACCAGACCAGACACTTTTCTCTCTCACAGTAGGGATGCTCTAAGGTTCGAATTACTATCTCTGCTGGTGATCATCTTCTTTGTCCCGGTATAGAACTTCTCATCGAGTGCTTTCTTTCTCCATTGAAGTTCACCCTCATCTTCCTTTTCCTTCCCCACCCGGGTTCGAGAGCGGTCCGACAAGTTGAGACGAAAGATGTGAAACTTCATTCAGTGAGATTGGGTTAGTGCTTGTAGAATTGGAGAGCAAGATGGGCTTTGTGCCCTAGGAGATCTTATCTTAGATGGATATGGTATATAATGATACAATAATTTACGGCCGTATGTACAGAATAATATAAAGCTAATAGTGCTCAGTCTACGAGAGGATTGCCCGTCTTGTTGGTTTGAGTTTGAACCGAGCGTGGAAAGAATTGAATTGTGCATGAATTGCTTATCATTGAAAAGAAATGGATCAAGAAATAGCGTATTTTAGAATAAAAGAAATCGGAAAGGCTGAAAAGAGCCTTCTTGCTTGCTTGTCTAGCTCTGCAGCTCGTAAAGGGCTAGATCCATAACACTCACACCTGGCTACTCGCTCTGTTGCGGATTTAGCTTAGCTTAAGTGTCCGTTTCGACTGATTCTTTAGTTGAAGCTACTGATGCCCTATACTGACCAGCTCCTTTCCTTCTCTAACGTTTGACGTTTGATAAGCATTGCTTTGCTTCTTTCTTTGCTATGAGAGTGAAAGCTGCTCTGAAAGGTCTTGCTTTTCCTATTACCGAATCGACTGCTAACAGCCGGCCTTACCTTAAGCGCGTTACAAACTATTGTTCTTGACAGGTTCACCCCTACACTGGGGAGCAAACTGCCTATCTGGGAGGCTTTCTCAGATCATATGGGGGAATAAGACTCAACAACCGGTCGTTCAAGTTCAAGAAGCAAACCTAGGAAAAGGGAAAAGTAAAAGACTTGGAGAAAGAAAGAAACTTGGAATTTTGGCATATAAGTCTCTCGCACGCAAGGAGATGCATTTCTGGTACAGGTAGTACTGGACAAGCTCTTAGGGAATAATATCTTTCTTATTTCTTCCTTTTTTCCCATGACGACTAGGAACGGGCAAATCAAAAATTTCACTTCGAATTTCGGACCTCAACATCCTGCTGCTCATGGTGTTTCACGATCAGTATTGGAAATGAACGGAGAAGTGGTGGAACGTGCGGAACCACATATTGGATCACTCCAGTGCGGCACGAAGCCGCTGACGCCGAGTCGGCTCCTATGCCGCTAGCTATGCCCTGCTTGGTCCCCCGGCACGGTGGAGGTCCCGTAGCGCGTCACGAGCACCGGGCTAAGGGGCGGTTGAGCAACTCAAGCGAACCGCCCTACCTTACTACAACATAAGGACAGAAGGGAGAAGGTTGTGAAGGTGGCCTCGTTATCCACACCTCCGGTCAGATGAATGGAGGACCGACCGACCCGGGTTTTCATGAGCGTTGGCGGGTCCTGGAGTGCCTGTCAAGGGCGCTAGCGCATACCCCGGGGTGATCATCACCACCTGCACCTCATATCTCGGCACAGCGGAACGTGTAACCCGCCTGCTGTCTCATTCAACTACATTTGTTCCTGTAATCCATAGCCTAACAGAACGCAGCAGCGAGGGACAACCCGCCCATACAGCCAGCGGGGAGGATGGCACTACTGGCAAAGACCGTCCGGCGAAAACGCCGCAGGCGCGAAGCGTGGTAGGCCTGTGCCGGGGGAGCATAGCATAGGTAGGAAAGGGAGCCAGGACGGTGGAAGAGCCAGGGGGGCCGGGTCATTTGACGGAAATGGAAGGCTTTTCCCCTATTAGAGAAGGCCCTCTGAAGTCAAGGGGAAGTGCATTAATTCTTGGAAAAAGAGGGAACAAAAAAAAATAATGAAAGTAAATTCAATGAATAGATAGAGTCAACGGTACGACAGACAGCGCAGCCTACACGCGAATTAGCTTCCGAGGTCGAGCAGTCTCAATTTCACTACAGGATTTGCGAATGAATGCTGGGCTGGGCCACCTCGAATGGCGTGAGCCGCATGCGGGGAGACCCGCACGTACGGTTTTTAGGGGGATCTGGTCGAAAGACCGGCCGGCGCCCACCCGACTAGAGGGACTGAGAAATTAATAGAGTACAAAACTTATCTTCAAGCTTTACCTTATTCTGATCGTTTAGAGGGCGATCGCGGAGTCACTGAATGGAGTCCTCCGTTTCTTTCGGAGGTGCTGACCCGCAGCGAGGCAGAGATGACTAAGTTACATATTGAATATGGCGACGACAACAGCATGTCGTAGAAGGAGATAACTGGTGGAGCCAACGATCCGCTAAGACTAACGTATCTACAACTCCATCCCCGAGCGGCAGTCAAACGGAGGCGTGAATGCAAGATGCCAGCGGAATGATCGGCCGGACAGAGGCTAGGGCTGCTTCCTTCCCACCGCGTCCTTCCTTGTGTGTCGGAGATATAAAGCGAGTGCACCGGAAAAGAACAGGAACTGGGTCGATCTATTCTATGGCGAAGCATCCGAAGCATAACTGCACACTCACACGATCTTTGCCGATAGATAGGAGCATTCGGTGGAACCGGTGAACTACACTTGCTTCTGGATAGATGTGTGGGACAGAGGGCTCGTGGTACCTGCTGCCCACCTTTCCTCCTCTGCTTTGATAACCGTGTGAACAGAGAGTGGGCAGAAGGGAAGGAGGTCCTCATACGGAGTCGCACACTTACTTGAGCAGTGCGGAAGACTGGGGAATGGGTTGAGTAAACTCCCCTGGGGCCGGGAAAATAACAGACGAAGCTTTACTTAGATAGGGCTGGCTTTGATTGGTTTTTTTTCTTAGTGATTGGAAAGGAGGGCGCCTGGGTATGTTACAAAAAGGGAAGGCAGAGGTAGTACTTCGAATGGCGAAACGAAGGGCTAAATAGCGCCAGTGATTCTCTGAGCCGGTCTGGATTTTCAACGCCTCGGGAAACTGGTCGAGATAGATGACAGCACCCTGGCACCTCTCTTCCTTACCGGGAGGGCAATCTTCTCTTATGGCCTTCACCTCCCGCCCGGCCCGGAAATAGAACCCAGCCCCCCCTTCAGATCCATTCATTTCTGTAAGCAGGGGGGATCCTGAGCTAAGCCTCCCGTCTATTGCATAACCTAAAAAAGCTATAAGCAAAGTACCAAAGGTGCGCTCCGCCCGGTGACTCAGAAAGAAATGGGTTTGCGCTTTGAAGTGATGAGGTCGCAAAGAGGGAAGTAGGGCTCCTATTGAAAGTGAAAAGCTTTCCCTCCCTCAAAAGGCGACCAGCTTTCAATACTGTTACGTTACGCTGCCATTTTTCCAATATCATTGAATAGCATGGCCTGCCTGGGGCTAAGGTCACTCAAGTGGGAGAGCCGTGTTATGGGTGACCTTATTGCACGGTTCAGAGAGCACTTGTGTATGTGATGCAAGTGAACGTGTACGAAAAAGCTGTATATAGGGTGAGTTCTTCGTTCCGTCGTCGACCCTATCTATGTTTCTACGATGGCCCAAGAACACGCTCATTCTTCAGCCGTAGAGAGACTTTTGAATTGCGAGGTACCATTACGAGCTCAATATATACGAGTGTTATTCCGTGAAATAACTCGAATTTCAAATCATTCACTTGCTTTAACTACTCATGCTATGGATGTGGGAGCATCAACTCCGTCCCTGTGGGCTTTTGAGGAGCGGGAGAAATTGTTGGAATTCTATGAAAGAGTCTCGGGAGCCAGGATGCATGCCAGTTTCATACGACCAGGTGGAGTGGCACAAGATCTGCCTCTTGGCTTATGTCGAGATATTGATTCCTTCACACAACAATTTGCTTCTCGTATCGACGAATTAGAAGAGATGTCAACCGGCAACCGTATCTGGAAACAACGATTAGTGGATATCGGTACTGTCACTGCACAGCAAGCAAAGGATTGGGGATTCAGTGGTGTAATGTTAAGAGGTCGTGCGACATGAAGACATTGATAGCAATATGGGGGGAGTTCCCATCAGGCAACAACGGTTCTGCCTGACCCTACTTAAGCATGCATATTCTGTCAGTGAAGACTTGGTGTGAAGCCTTGGAGCTTACGTTAGAAGAGCAAAAGGCCCGGGGCTAGGGTGAGCTGAGGGGGGACAGCGTAAGTGAGCGAATGTGTGTAAGCCCAGTCAAACATGACTGTTCTAGGGGCCACCCACCTTCGAATGGTGTTGGTCCTACGGACCGTGAATGGATTCGCCTCTGGCCTCGGGGCACGTCGGAACCGCATGAGTTCACCGGGGTGGAGCACAGTCCGCCAAAATCGGCATAGGTTAGGTGCTATTGATGGAACATGGTAAGCCTATCTTTCTCCATATGGAAGTGCTGCGGGCACATAGAGATGTGGGTAGAGGAAGTCTCAAAAGGCGAAGGCCGAGCTGTAGGTCACGTGACCTGCACCGAGTTGGTGGCTGACTGGGCTTTTTCCTTGATCAAAGCAGATCAGCTCGCCGCCTTCTTGTTATCAAAAAGTAGGTCGAATCGGGCGGGCGGAACGTCGAATGAAATAGGTAGCCGGGTTCTCTTTTTACAACCCTTTTGATATTGATATGATAGGCCCCCCCCTATCCCTTATGTTTAGGAGCGGGATCCGCCCAAGAACGACCAGTCCTGTGGTGGTACGGAAGGCACGGACTCCGCGAACGTCCCGCGCCCCCAAGACTAATAAAGGAAAGAAAGCCTCAACCAGAACCACATTCCTTTTGCGTGCGGATTTAGCTAAGTGTCTGACTCTATTGGTCATAGTTCCCTGCTGTTGCGGCCGGTGCTCGTTTGCGCGCAACCCA
>Ga0228711_1000002_pt1:57500-77500 | contig 287374 bp, 176 predicted proteins | sample MedpolnodulmetaG_2_FD_177996 | JGI IMG/M metagenome (GOLD analysis project Ga0228711, IMG submission 177996) | Root nodule microbial communities from Medicago polymorpha collected in Santa Monica, California, United States - brown nodules | ecosystem: Host-associated > Plants >...
GGATTGTTCATGGAACTACTATCGAGATTCTTCGGACCATATTTCCTAGTATCATCCCGATGTTCATTGCTATACCATCATTTGCTCTTTTATACTCAATGGACGAGGTAGTAGTAGATCCAGCCATGACTATCAAAGCTATTGGACATCAATGGTATCGGACTTATGAGTATTCAGACTATAACAGTTCCGATGAACAGTCACTCACTTTTGACAGTTATACGATTCCGGAAGATGATCTAGAATTGGGTCAATCACGTTTATTAGAAGTGGACAATAGAGTGGTTGTACCAGCCAAAACTCATCTACGTATTATTGTAACATCTGCTGATGTACCTCATAGTTGGGCTGTACCTTCCTTAGGTGTCAAATGTGATGCTGTACCTGGTCGTTTAAATCAGATCTCTATTTCGGTACAAAGAGAAGGGGTTTACTATGGTCAGTGCAGTGAGATTTGTGGAACTAATCATGCCTTTACGCCTATCGTCGTAGAAGCTGTTCCTAGTAAAGATTATGGTTCTCGGGTATCCAATCAATTAATCCCAGGGGAAGCTTAAGCGGAAATGAAAGAGTAGGGTGAGGGATAGGGGGGGAGCCACTAAATGGAAGGCTTCGCTCGCTCTAACGCTCGTTTAGTAGACAGCGAGTGGAGTGCATAAGCCCCTTTAGAGATAGGGGCGAGTACTACACGAGCTCGTAAGTCAAGTACGGAACGAGCGAAGGAGAGCGACCTCATCTTGCTTCTGGCGAGGCGGCCCACCACTTCATAGGAGCGCTAGCGAAGCCGTATAAAGGCAAACAGCTCGTATAGCTCGCAATAGCGAGCCTACTTATCGCTTTTTTTTGTTTACTTTACCGCGCAAGGAAAGTAAAGAATATCATCAGTAAGAGTGGTTGCTATTGACTTCTCGAGTATGCAAGGCCTTTTTTCGTCTTTTTCGGCCTGTTGGTACTTGTCGAATTGAAACTAGAGAATCAGAAGATTCGCCAACATTACCTATTTTTTAAGTGGATTCGGGGCCGGTGTAAGTACGTGATTTCAAATAAAAGAAGAGAACTACGAAAAACTTGATCCCATCGGGGTACGTAGGCAACCAAGGAAAAAACCTGGTCCAGTGAAGTTAGGGAAAGAATCTACTTTCTGAGCTCAACGGTCTCTCACTTCCTAGCACGAGAGAAGGGGTCTCAGAAGCCAATCAAACACGTTTGTTTTAAGGCATAGTTCAGGGGGAAGACGAGTCGGATCCCATGGACAGGCTTTGAAAGTGGATAGATAAAGTACTATCATAGAATCGACATTTGTTGCGGTGGTATTTATTGAATTGAATTCAAGTGGGCAGGGGAGGGTTGGTAAACGTAGAGAGATAGTAGCTTTAGCCACTTTCTCTTCTCTCCTGATTGTTGTCTAAGTCTAGATCCTAGCAAGCGCATACTTGCATCTGTTATTACAGAAAGGGCTTGATGAAGACCACCCCCTGGTTAGTGATTGGGCACCCGCTTCCTTTACCTTTACGGCGTAGAATCGGCTTCCTTTAGAGTTTAGAGGGAGAACGGAGATGAGCGGGAAGAGGTGAAGCCTTAATTTCAATGCTCGAGGAAGCCACTTATAAAATAGATTTATATATTTATAGTAGAGCTAGTCTAGCACGAATTCTGCTCACGAGCGGAAAAAGAGATGAACATCATGGATTTCGCGAGACATAGGCACAAGCAGTCTAATAAGAGTCTGCGGACTCCTTAGACAAGAGCATAAGCATAGATCAGGCCATTTCCCACCACCTCACGAGCCCAAGTAAACGAAAGTGTATGTGCACTAGCGGGTGCGGAAAGCAAGATATTCTCATTATAGCCATATCCCTTATGAAGGGTTTTAGGAGAGCCATAGGGGCCTATACAAGTTTCCATTAAGAAAAAATCTCCGATACCACTTTGATAGATCCATCAACAAACATAAAATAGAAAGATGCACAAGCTTCTTTCCCTATCCTATCATGGACTGAATTCCGGGTGGGTTTCTTTAACTCATCGCGATTTCAAATAAAATATTCCGGGTTTCATACCAATGCTCGAAGCAGCTCCTCTATCCGCGGAACTACAACTAAACCTGGAGCTTATCTGGTTACCTTAATAATCATGGACAAAATCTGGTCTGTATCCAGGCAGTCGGTTTTGATTGCTAACTCACGACCGGAACCCGTTTGGCTGGTCTTTCTCTCGCCTAAGTTGAAGCGAGAAAGGTGTAGAGGAATCTAAGCCCATTAAGAGAGGCTTTCTGAGATCGAGATGTGTGCTCATCTCTGTTGTTTCCTTTTATGCTGCTGAACTACGTGTACTTTGTATAGTGAGAAATATCCCCTAAGGTAAGGAGTCCGCGAGCCAGTGAACAAGGTGAACATGACTGTCTTAAATAGGCAGCAAAGCACAAGAGGGTCTCGATTACCCAACTCATAGTCCCGCTCAGTCTTTCCTTTAGTTTTTTTATGGACAAAGTGAAAGTGGGTGCGCGATTGGATCCGAGTCTATAAGTCATAAGAAAGCCTGTTCAAGCCATCTGTAAGGTGAATTATAACACATAAAGAAAAGATATCTCCTCAGAAGACGATTACGCGCATCTAGGAATTAATAGCAAGCACAGAAGCAGGAAAGCTAGCCACCGTGGAGTAGCATGAAATGCGCACCGAATCGTCTCTTTGCAGCAAATCGTCTGTTATTGAATCGACTGCTTGATAGAATAGGCGGTTATCTTTCTGTTAGCAAGAATCCGCTGTTAGAGAATACGCTTGAACTAATAGACGGATGGGATTGATTGATTCTAAATCCGCCGAAAGTCTTTTAGTCAACAAGTACGGATTTATAGACTGGCATCTTATCTTAGAATAAAGGTTTAAGAATCCAGATCAAGAATAGAAGTAGAAGCATGCTAGCCTAGCATAGAAAGAAGTCCCGAGTGAAAACGACTTTCCTTAGGATGAGCTTTTAGGGCAAAGTCTAAGGAGCTTATTCGTCGATAACAAGCCTTTATTCAAAAAAGGAATAGAACCGGAAAGCTTTGTTTGAAGGCTAAGGTCGTAGAGACAGATCCATATGCATATGTTTATAGGAGTGAGACCCCCTTGATGGTATTACAGGAAGCTCGGCCATACGGGTTGAAAAATCTTAATTCGTACCATACCGAAAATACCGCTGGTAGATTTTGGTAAGTAAATCATAATCTAGTGCACATCCTTGCACCTCTCCGTATGTATGTGCTTTAGCCCTGATGCCATTACAAGCCGGGATTAGACAGTCCAGACAGACAATCTGTGACGAAATCATACGGCTATGCCAGGGCGAGCAGTGCTGCTGCTCGGCAGTCACCCGCTTGGATCCTGCCTTGTTAGTCATCCGTAGAGCTAAAGATAATTTTCTTAAGCCTTAAGTCATTCCCACACACCGACCAGGGTAGGGTGGCTGTTCAGTAACTCCTAGCCCTACTAGAAAGAGAAGATAAATTGCTTGCGCTTCGTCAAGTGAGAGAGCCACTTAATTAGCAATAATGAGAGAGTGCTTTTATCTCATATGAGAAAGCGACGGGATAGGGTAAGTTTGAAAGGGCTACAGCAGGGGAATGATTTTCAGTCCTAAGAATAAGATCTTCTCGGACAATTTAGTTTGAAAACCTTGCCTTTAGTTGAACTGAACTTCCCGAGTGGGAGATCAGTTGCAGGAGTTCATTCAGGGGATGAGGAAGGTGACCATGCAACTTACGTGGGTCAGAAGCAGAGGGTTCTCAACTAACTAGTCGCTTCCCGGGAAGAGCCTTTGGTTCAGTCCGTTCCGCAGTTCTAGTTTCAATCTTTTTGTAACTGACTCCCAGTGAGACAGGCTCCCCACTATAGCTATGGATTCCCGCCTAAGCGGTGGGTGACTTTAGTATTTTTGCTTGTTTAGTGTCGTTTTCTTGCTTGCTTTCTCTTGCTGTAAAACGTCTAGAATCATTCAAGTGGTGGATATGCCAATTGTAGCTAGCCTGAAGTGAAGGAAGTTTTTCCGGTACCGCTAGCTCCCTTTCACGAGAAGAGAGGCACACTTTATACTTTACTTTCAAATAAGCTAAAACCGTAGCCTCTGGCACACCCACATCGGATAGGACCACTTCCCCTTTCGGGAACTATCTTCTCTAGGGATTCCTATTCTATTTCTATTGACTCTTCGCCGTCTACAAAACAAAAAGTTTTGGTAACTAACTTAAAGATTTTTTTTATATTAAATAAAAGAAACATCCTTTAAGCGGAATGGGGGGCAGACGACGAAGCAACATCGATAACAATGAAATCTGAGTCTGTGGTGGCAGACCCTTTCCCGGCCCCTACAATCAAGCAACCTCACCAATGTGAATGAAAGAAAGGGCACCACATACATCTCGACTAGTTCGTGCCTGCGGAGCGAACAAAAACCTCTTTTTAAATTTTTTATTATTCCGACTCCGAAGTCCGGATATTTGGTTGCTTTGTACTCGACCCATGTGATGTGGTTCGGCTTGTTGCGCCACCTCACTTAACCAAACATATCCGAGAATAAGTTCTACCAGATCTACAGCACTTGCTGCTTCATGCCCGGTTGCATCTGACTCTGCTGGTTCACCTTCTATCTAAACAGGTCTCCGCACCTGAGACACATCCTTCTCCTGTTGCTTATTCTTTTTCCTATATTGTGGTGGCTTATTCAGCGAGCTGGAGCTCCTACTGTTCCCGCGCCAGCTTCCACTCTAGCTCCCTTCGGCCTCGAAGATCATCAGGTTCCATCCAACTCACTCTAGTTTCTATGTTAATTGGTTTTGTACTTCTGCATGTTGGGAATAAAAATAGAATAATATTTTCTACTTTACTTTTTAAGTGATCAACTAGGTTTTTAATCCCTCGCTTACACTATATTGGGCTAGGTTAAGTTGGAGGTCGTACATTTCACCAGACTGTGGGACAGACACGTCCCAAAATCCGTTCTCCCCCCTTCTGGTTATAATAGACCCAGAACCCCTGCATACCTTTTTTCTACCATAAGGCCTCCCTGGCTTCTTATTTAGGTTCTATCTTTTGCAGATTCTGGTCTGGAAAGTACCCTTGCCCTGCCTGATGCTGTAGCAGCTTATACGGATGCGTTGTATCCGTACTTGTAGCCGGCTCTGTTACTCCAGGGATTTTCTCAAAATAGATATAGTGGAGGACAGGTTTTAGTACGAGGAGTTCCATACAATAAAAGGATTTCTCTATAATAAGAGTGATCCATGGCCTTGAGCCTAGAGTCATAGAAGAATTCCTTGATGCTTCCCATAGGGATAGGAAAGAGTAAAGTGGCCGGTTAAGCAGCTAGTCCTAATCTAGGCACATACGCCGGTTAGAGCAGTGCCTTTTCAAAGCTTAGCTTCTGAGATTCTCTTACTAATAGAAAACAATCTTTCTTTCGGGAAAGTCTTCTGCGCTCTATTAGGCTGTGGGGCCCAGATCTTCTTGAATAAACTACTGTTTGCCCCTTGGAATGAAGCCTCTTAGGCTGTCTACCTTTGATTCAAGAGTCTCACCTTGGCGATCTACTGAGAAGGTCGTATCCATGGTCTCGACTCGCTCATACCCGGCCCACCTCTCTGAGGGGGACTTCCTTGCTATGCCACCATCCTATTAGCTTAGCTGGTAGTTAATCTATTTACTAGTCTGATGCACACTTGGAAGGCTCTCCTTTATCTTACCTGTCGTGCAGCACAATACACGCGTTTAGGTCATAATTCTTATCTAAGGCTGATAATTGGGCTTATAATGCCTTTGTTTTATGGACCTCGGGACCTTTCATTTCCAACTTCGGCCTATCATCTTATGTTTTTAGTTTAAAAAATATAAAAGGTTCGCGCCGCATCCACGTCTTAGCCTTAACGGATGAGGCCTGCTATGACAAGGGATAGATAGGCACTACCTCTAACAAGGTAGTCGGCGATATAATGCCTTCTGGATACGACTCAAGAATAAACCATTATCTATCTTCCTAGTCCCTTTGTCTGAGCACAGGTGACTCTCTTAGTGTTAGTACTTGTTCAGTTAAGATGTACATAGTCTTTAGGGTACGGTCATTACGCAGCAATATATCTTCCCCACTGGGCGCGTATGGTAAGATGAGATACATCCTCTGGGCCTAAGTCGATCCTTAAAGACTTTCTTCGATCTGGATTCAGAGGCTTCATCTAAGTCTAAGTAGAGTGAAAGATGATCCTGCCCTCCTCTTACTCTTTGTTACAGCTATTTCCTCGTCTGGGAAGCAATCCTTTTGCTTTTTATTAAAAAATATTAAATTTAACCAAGTTAAATGTTAGCAATATATTTTAGTATACATTTTTTTGTTTCGATGCAAAGTCGTTTTTTTGGTTGGTTAATTGGTCACTTCCTGAAACGGCTTGGATTGGCTTTCTATTAGCTCTAGTTATCCTTTCGGTAAACTACACTCTAGTACTATACTTTGTGCGTGCGTATTACACTCGTTCGGTAGCTATTCACACCCCTAAACAAACTCTAACTCAGGGAAGAAGAACAAGTCTTAAAAAACTACATATGCGATAACCCGCTTAACTTCTACCTTCTCCAACTCTGCTTGTTCCCTAGCGGTCGCTACAGCCGAGGATAGCTAGAACTAATGAACTAAGTTAACTCATCAGAATAACCGCCCCTCCTAGCCCGATAGCGCTTTAGGAAAGTTTTATGAAAGATAGAGTCCACTTCTAGGTCTTTGATCTCACCCAATCCTGTATGCTACGCTAGTTTTAAGAGTCTTCTTCCCTTTCTTTAACTTTAAGAACTCATAACTAATAAATTACTAATAATATAAACAACTGTTCCAACTCACGAACTCAAGACCCTTCTTTCTTATCCAAGCCCGTGTTCGTCGCATTGGACTAACTGGCTACTTCTAGCAGCTAATCAGTCAAAGTAAAATATGTTAATTCAATATCTTTCTCGCCTTATCCTGCTAACAGCCTATGAATGTGCGCTTGTCGGAAATCATCTTAAATCTTCGATTCCTAGTGCGCTGATTCGAGAACAAGCGAGACTGCCACGCTTCCTGCTGCTCCTGCTAATGCTATTGCTACCTCCTCCTTTGCTCCTTCGATACGTGCCCGGTCGAAATGTGTTTTTGCTTTAGATTCTTCCTGAAACAGCTTTGAGGCCTTGTCAGTTGCTTTCACTAGCAGCGCTTATGCCAGAAGCACTCGTAGGGTAAAGAACGGTAAGATTGGATGGGCTTGTTCTTGAATGCGCAGGGACTAAGAAGACTGCAGCCATTCCATTCAGGTAATGCAATAGTGAATGTCCGATCAATAGCAATAGTGCTGTGGCACTTCTTTATGACTTTCCTGTTGAGCATAACTTCTGGAGGATTTGATATGGATGTAACTTGCTCTAGAATCATCAGTTTCCTAATCGAATAGGATAGGGTGCAGGCCAACTCGGAATAGAAAGAGCCCTTTCCTTTAGTAGGACGGCACGAGTGAGCTTATTAAAGCGCGAATCCTAGAGGAGGATCAAGGGGGTCAGATCCCCGGGTGGGACAAATCTGGTCTTTGTCTTTGCAAGGGGTAAACTATGGATTTAAACTAAGGTACCGTGCCCTAAGATAAGGCACAGTCAAAGCAGGGACTTAGAGACTGGCATCCGATTGTGGGCATCTTTCGATTGAGTAGGTCAGGAAAGAGACAACAGGCGATTACCCCCAACAGTGGAAACGCCGCTATTCCTGAGTAGTCGTAGTTAGCCGGAATAAGAGGTTTCGCGGGGCTACCTACTTTTTGGCTAGGAACGACTTGCCTTGTTTGTTGGAATTCTTCTCCGCCGACTCCTGAGGCGTACTACAGATCAGTGCGTTCTTGCCCGCTTGGTACTTTGATCCGAAGATCCCGAGCCCCTTCTTCTACCCCTTTCTTTTGGTAGCTACCGATTACTTCACCAAATGGGTCGAAGCTGAGCCATATAAGGTCTGTCTTCCCTACCAGATCCGGTTTTCCCAGACGCGAGTCGAGTCATCTTCTTCATCCGGCTTCCTTCTCGCAGTCGAAGCGGTAGCGGTACTGGAACGAGTTCCCTATTCGATATGGTTTCATTCCACCAGTCCGATAGCACTGGGTTAAAGGGCTTAACTTCGGAACCTTTTCTTGCCCGTGGGCATGAAATGAACCCTGAGGTGACTCTGTCCCTGGCATCCCTTTCTGCCCCCCAACTTAATTCACTTCGCGGTAAACGCAATAGCCAGCAGGTCAAAGCCTTTTTTGGGGTCCAAGGGCCCCCTACTACCCAATTCCTGTCTTCGGAACTACGGGGATAGGTTACTTTCTGCGATGGCCCTCCACCTCGTTGGGAAAAGTTAAAGGAAATAACAAGCCCTAAACTAAATACCAACTAGCAGCTTATCAACCACCGAACACAGACTCATGTTGGCGATGCCATGGTCAAGTAAGAGAACGAGCCATTCATCCTAAGTAGTATTTTAGTATAGAATAGAGGCATTCTGAGCCTACTACTACGACTACATGCGCATCTAGTGCAGTGGCTTGGAAGCAAGCTACCTTGACCATCTTCCGAACTTATCCAGAATTTACTGATCAAACGCAGTAGGGGCGGACTGCTCTACATTCAGCCACGCCACAGTGACCCCCGAAGCGATCTTCTTTTAGTTGCGGGACGAAATCCGGCAGCCGCTGGCTCTGAATAACCAGCCCGGTAATAAGTTCAATTCTTCCATAACATAACGGGGCGGGGTTGCGCGCGAGCCGAGTGACGGAGGTGCACAAGAGTACTTCGCGCCACAACCATCTCTTTTTTATAAGTTATACGGACCGATGCCTGCTGCTTCATCTGGGAGAAAAGAATCATAGATATGCCGGTCATTAGAAGGAAGAACCGCCATAAAAAGATTCCTCGTGTATCATCTGTAGCAAAACTATGAACGGAAGCTAGCAATCCGGACCGTATTGAAAAGGTTCCTGAGACACAGCATGGAAGAGTCACAATATTCAGAAACGAGATCCAAGAATGAAGAAGGGGTAGAATTACGGAATGAATACGAGCTGTGGCTAATACCCAAGGCATAAAAGAAGCATTTTCTACGGGATCCCGAAACCACCAGCCACCCCGACCTAATTCATGATGAGCCCACCAACTTCCTGGCATGATGCCCACGGTTAAAAACCACCGACATGTCAAGATCCAAATTCGAATCTGTTTCTGGTCCTGGTCAGATACCACTGTGTTCGCGCCGGCGCTCCAACAAAGAGGCGAAGTAGTGGTCTCTTTCTGTTCATTACGAACGACACGCTTCGCCTGCTCCCTCCCCGTGTCCACTAGCGCTCCTGTCCAGAGCGAAGAGAAGGCGAAAAAGCGCCGCCAAAGCAGCATGAGCAGGCTTCTATTGCTACGCAACAAGAGAGCTGGATAGCATTTTGCGACCACATGTTTTAATTTTTTGGTAAAAAGCTCGCTTGTTATACGGGATCCGACGCATCCAGCAGAGCGAAGCAGCGTTCCCTTCTTTTCGGCGGCATCCTTCCGCATTGGCGGCGAGTGGAGTGCCACAATCCCATTCATAATTTTTGATCTACATAATCCAAAGCCCATAGCACTGGCGACGTCTCCGGCATAAATGCAAGGAGGATGTATAGCTGATATAGGATCTTGTGGAACAGGATTTGATTCTGCAAGCGGTTCGGTACGAACGAAGAAATTTCGAACAAAAGGATCGGAACTCGCTGATAGGAAAGGAGAGAAAAACAAAGCAATGCCAAGAGCTCCGTCAATCCGCTGTTCATCGATAGACGAAGCTCTCTCTTTATCATATCGTGCCAGATGCAACAAAGGATGAGTCCTTCTTTTTCCTTCTCGCGAACCACGGGAGCGCCTAGCACCCAGAGGAGCAAAGCTAATTATCCTTTCAGGGTAAAGCGGCGCATAAAAAAGGGCTGGCCCGTCAAACGTCCGGTTCCTTCGCGAACGAAGTTCAGAATCAACAAGGGTTCGTAGAACGAAGGGAGTGTACAACTGGGGCGCAGCCCCACTTTTTTGTTCGTAACGAGGGAGAGATAGAATGGAGTTCTTCACGAAGTTCGAGACAAAGTCATACAAAACTTCTCTATGGCCTCCTCGTTTTGAGACATTATGGCTTTGGGGTCGACCCCGGTAACAAAGAAGGAATCCATAAAAACGTGGGATCCGACACCATGATAAAATACTACCCTCATGATTAGACCATGTCCCTGAGATTTGATAAAAGAAAGGTGCATTAGCGGTTAATACGTTGTAATTGGATAAGTTATTAGGAATATGACGGAACGAAAGACCGAGGAAAGAAAGAAGAATGCACCAAAATGCAGGTGCTGCACCAAACGCAGGTGGTTGTTTCTTGTTGTAAGTGAATGCAACGAAAAGACCCGGAAATAACGATAAATGAAAGAATTCATATATTATGTACATTTCGTGCTCTGCTCATTGTTCAATTTCTGCTTTGTTATTCCCATCATCCGGTAACCACAGGATGATCCACAAGAAAGGTGGCAGGATTCGAACCTATGGCCGGCCCGCCCCTGACCTGCTGGGTTGGGTGGCCGGGTTAGCACCCCTCGTCGCCCCTGTACCCGAAACAGATGCGCTGCGCTACCCAGCGCGTAACCTTGTCTCCCCTACTCCTCTTCTGGTTATGCCATTACCAATCGCGGGTAACCCCCGGGCCGGCCGCCCCTGACCTAATAAGATAAGAACTATTATCCTTATGACCAAACAGCGATAGTTTCACGATCCCGACCAGCAACTTGTTGGGAGTAGGGGCATCCAAGCTTGCCCAACCTAGACATTGTAACTGAAAGTCCTGCCTACAAGTAGGCTTAGGGTAGTCCTCGAAAACCTTCTTCTTTTACTGGCTTGGGAAAGACCCGTAGGCTATGGATCCCACTAATGGAATGGGACTATAACCATACTTCCATGGTCTAGGTTCAAGGACAATCAAGATTGAGGCTTGGAGTATCTAAGGCTTCATGGACCAAATTTTTAAGGCTTTTAAGGACGGACTCGCTAGTGTCCCGAGGATTGACCGGTGAAACTACTAACTGAATTGCCCTAAAAAATTTATTTTTCCACAGGACTGAATCCATAGAAACCTTGGCTTAGTGCCAGAACTGTAAGCGGCGGATGATTGGTATGCAGGATCGGTTGCAACGGTTTCACATGAATGTGAATCAAGAGATTGGCTTGAATTGAAAGGCTTTCCAACTAGCCATTGTACCTGAGATTGCGATAAGTCCTTCTGATTCTTTGTCACCCCATTTCCCTTGGGACCAAGAACAAGCTCCAAAGAAGAAGAAGAGACTTAAAAAAACTATATGTGGTTGGTTGTTGACCAACAAACAGAAAGGATGCATGGGAAAAAGACCAAAGATATCATAGGCTCTCTTCGGAGAGCGGTATACCGAAAAAAGCCCTTCTTAAAGTAAAGAAAGAAGATAGGCTTAAGTCATCGTCGAATAGGGGCTTTTAAAGAGCGTGACTCTTCTTTTTGAAAAAAGGTAAGACTCTGTCTTTATATAATATACACAATTTTCAGTCTAGTTCGCCACAAGGCATGCAAGCAAGGAAGCTAGCCTATGTGGAAGAAAGAAGTCAAGCTGCACGCAATCCGCAACCAAAAGAGAAAACTCAAGGGCAGAGGGATCTTGCTCGTCAACGTCCGTTGCCGATCCGGTCATCAATCTCGGAGTCATCAACATCTGCTTTTCTTCGGGACAAGAATGGTTATATCCTGGCAGTGAGCTTCTCGTACCTGTCGTCCAATCCATTAGCGTCCAGCCATTACGAAGAGAGCCTTGGGGCATCCGCTTAAACCCTAGGCTTGGAGCCTTACAACTTTATCAGCTCAAGCAATTTTAAACTTAGACTGAAGCGCATTCACTCATAGGACGACCATCATGTACTTGTACTCAAGTGACGATGAACACTGAACCTAACAGCCGAGGAGACGATCTCCGGTAACAAAGAAGAGTAGATTACCAATTCAGTCACCGCTCCGTGGGCTTTTATGATTACACTACTCACGAATCTATCTATCCAATTTCTGACTGAACTTGACTTGTCTCCGATTGCCATGCTGCGCTTTTCGCTCCTTATCCCGTACAGAACGAAGTGAATCTTATTTAAACATTCATTGCTATGGGCCGTCTTATTGCACTGAATGACGGATCACATGGGGTGGATCCTACTAATGCAATGTTTTCTCCGTGTAGGAAGGTATTTTTAACATCTAGCTGGTATAGGGACCACTTCTTTGATGCAGCAATAGCCAGTAAAGTCCGAATCTTCACAAACTGAAGTTAAGGTTTCCTCCCAATCTATCCAATATTTATTCTTGAGCAAAGCCTTGAACAGGACGAGAGGAATAATGGCCTACCTCAGGCATGTTGTCTGGAACTGGATCATGGCTTGAGTCTGGAGAGGGAGAAGCGTTGGTTTACTGATCTCTTTCAGGCCCTGGCTGAGCTTCAACAAGATCTGGTGTTAGACGAAGTTTCTTTCTGGTATACACTATGGTTGATAGTGTATGAGTCACAGGCTTCTCTGGCTGATATATATGAGTAATTATTCACGGTGATACTCTCCGGGGGCAGGGGATGACCGCCAAAGCTATGCCATATTTATTCCAACTTCCTCTGGATCTACACACGCATAATGTTATAGCTATAGGGTGCCACCCGTAGCCAACCCCTATATGCTTTAGACCCTCTCCTCTAATTTATTTATGGCTTCTTCATAACAAAGAGCTTCCTTATGGCAACTAGGGGCTTTATAGGGGTCCTCTTGTTGTATGAAAGGTAGGTTTGTTTTGTCAGTGATTAAATGGAAAGGAAGGGAAGAGGCAACCAACAGTAGGATATGAAATAGAGCACCAACAACCGTTCTACTCGAGCGGAACTTCTAACTGAAGCTTCTCACGGGGTCCTTTTCCAACCCCTCTCTTATGCGTTCGGGGGTGCCCTCCTTTGAGTTGGCTCATGTCTGCTATCTCTTCTAACGGATGCCCATATCCTTCATGGATCTAGGAGTTCATACGAATAATGGCTAGCGGGATTCCGCATTCAATCGGAGTTGCCTTAGTTGGTTTCCGAAGGGAAGGCACTCAAGACTCTATATAGTAGCTTATGCCCGCTTCCAGAAGCATTATAATCCCTTCTTTAACTTACAGGGCAATCAAGGAATAGAAGCTACCATCCTAGGGATAGGATCTATTCTCTCTCTACCCAGCTCCTTGTCTAGCAGCCAAGAACAAGAGAGCTACTTAACTCAGGTTTAAGAATGATTTAGGGTCAGATGAGAAAACCAACCCTAGGAGAGAGGCTCAATAAGTTAATCGGAGGTCCCGGAAGGAGGTCCCACCATTTACTTGACTCTTAGAACCTTTGTTTATTTTGGGCAACGGGGATCAACTTCCAGGACAGGAAAGGGCGACCCATCTATTTACTTTACCCTAGTTCACGAGAAAGAGTCCTAGGGATAGACCCCTTTGTTTTGCACCGAGAAGAAATCAATAGAATCGTCTGATACTAGATGAAGAGGTGCTTTGGACAAAGTCGGATGACTGGTTACTACGAAACCTGTCCAATTTTGAGAATCAACTACAAGATGAGATATGCCTCTTACGACAAAGAGAAAACATGCGGGGATACCTCTACTGGATTGTGGAAGAGAGATTGGCTTTCAAACTATGTTCTAGGTAAAGAGAGAGGGATTGCTCGGCAGGGAGGGCCAAACCCGAATCACAGACAGGCACTCTACTCTATATACAAGAAAATAGTGAACTAAGGGTATCACAACGGCGAAGGGGGCCAATCGAGGAGACTGGAGGAGCTGGATGCAGCGATTCGGAAGTAGCGAATCGTCTTCTTTGCTGTTTTTCAGGGGAGTGGCTATCAAGCCCAAAATTCCTTTATTCGGCTATTCAGATAATTTTTTATAGAAAGTTGACTTCTTTCTTCATTCAAGTAAGATAGTTGATCGAGAAAGGTCCTCTTCCACTGAGAAACTAAGGAGCGAAAGCGATGTGCTCCGATGAAAGCCTTGCGGGTCTAACGCGGCCCTTTACTCAATGAATAGGAAATATGACCACACACAATAAGAATCCCCGCGATCTGGGGCATGAAGCAGTTGGCTCTCAATGGGAATGAATTCTCCATAGCATGACTAGTTAAAGCAATAAAATTGATTGAGACAAGCAAGCCTCAAGCTAGGGTTCCCCATGACGAATCAATTGTGTCGGGCGAAAGAAAAGGCCGGGGCAGGAATGCGGTAGGCGGTGGTCCTATGAATGGGTTTAAAAATATAGATAATAGAAAGTCTATAGGTTAAACAATATCCAACAAAGACCGTAATTACATAGATAACAGCTCCTCCCTTTCTCCGGCTTTAAGGCGAACCATATGGCGGCTGGAAAGAAAGACGACCTCACCTTCTCGTAGATGGTGTCAGTGAGAGCAACTTGAGTATCCCCCGTTGACCTCCTTTTGTAGATAGAATCTTCAATGAGTGTAAAAAACTTACTAATATAATAAAGGTGCGCTTGTTGAGTAAGGCCGTTTTATTGCAGGAGTGCTAACGCGCGCCCTTATTCTTCGCTTGCTCCGCAGTACGAGCCTCATACAGAGCCCCTTTAATATGATGAGGAGAAGGCCAGACCCAACCCCGCCCTCTTTTCTGCACCAATCTTTATTTACGACTATATTTATATATTTGGGGTGTATAGCTCAGTTGGTAGAGCATTGGGCTTTTAACCTAATGGTCGCAGGTTCAAGTCCTGCTATACCCAAACAAACCTACCTTACACTATACCTATGAATTAATAAGGATGCGTAGTAACGTTCAAAGATCACTCTTTGGCCTTTAGACTCGCTTCAGCGACTTCGCCCTTCCTTTAAGTGAGTGAGAAGGGGGCAAGGAAAGGAGTAGTATAAGAGTGGCTCGGTCGCCTCTCCTTATTTGATTCATTCTATCTATAGGGCGGGCGGGGCTGCAGACCAACAATCCAGCAAAAGGGCTTAAAAGCTCCTTTATCCTTCCCCTTTTCATAATAATAAGGTAAGCTTCAAAGCCCAGCAAACCCAACCTATACAAAGAGCTCTTTTCAGCCCCTACTCCCAACAAGTGAAAGTTGCTGGCACCCACCATTGGAAAAGAGGTCAGTCTTAGGGGAGACCAAGCTAATGGTTTCCTTCTCTGCTATCAGAGCAACCTAAAGGTTTCCTTCTCTGCTTCAGTCTTGATTTTCCTCTTCACTGATGCCTTCTTCCTCAGCATCCTCCTTTTCTGTGTCCTTGTCAGCTTAGATGATTTCAGTTATGCCTCCTACTGCCTCCTTCTCGCTTTCAGTGCTGCATGAACCCACTGATTTGAAGACAATACCAATCAATAGGGGGGCTGGTAATGGAAATCCAAATAAGCTGGTCAAGTAGAAGGAACTCCCATAGTGTGAAGCCCCTTGGAGTAGGGGGATGAGACTGGGTCAATTGCACCGTTCTCTCCCTCCGCGCATGACTAATCGAGAACGAACCTCGCAATTAGAATGACTCGACCTTCTCAGGCACTTCGGAATGGTCCCAGAAAGGAGTCGATGATTCCAGTGAAATGGAAAGTGAGAGTAGTAGAAGCTGTTCCGGTCATCGTAACATCAGTCGGCGATTCCATTCCTCCTCCTTTCTTTCGCCAGTTAGTCCAGTCAAGCTAGTCTAAGCAATTCCGCAGTAACTTCACTTGCTCCAAAGGAGCACTAAGGAAGGGGGATCTTTACTTATACAGCCGGAAGTCCGAAGAGACTTTCTATTGTATTGAGACATATTTCAGTGAAGATTACCCGGATATTTTCTTCAAAACCTTTCTTCAAAGGAGTCAGAAGATGCCTTAGCATTTGCTTTGTCACATCTCAAGGTATCGTTGAGGTATCGAGGCTCCCTAGTGGTATGGTTCGATCTTTAGGGGCATCATGGACAGCGAGAAGCTTCTCACAGAGCGCATATGAAAGAAAGGATGCTTGCCATTGAAGGTGGTTCCTGCTTTCCCGGTAAGTTAGGAGTGAAAGAAGTTAAGGAGCGAAGAAGCTCGACTGAAAGGGAGAGGATAGAAGAAGCTGAAACAGGGTATTAAGATGGGGAGTTTCCTACTTCTTCTAACTAGGTACGTTGGCCGGAAAGTATGGAAAATTGTCTTCAACCAAAGGATATTCCTCAATCAATTCACCTGAAAAGCCTGTTCCGGGAAAGGACAGAAGCCCTGGGTGGGGAAAGTAAGGAACTAGCTCGGCTAACAAGTCATAAGACAGAGGAGAGGGCACAAGACAAGATGCTCGACCGATCCGTAGAGGTTAGTAAGAGGCTTGACCGAGGCGGCCAATAGCAAGATGAAGAGGTTCGGATGGTACAGGTTCAAGGTTGCCCGATTGGTAAATAGTAGAAGTCTCCGGAACCTCGTATACTTCTCTGTGCAAAAACTCCAATAAAAGGGTTGGATAGAATAGTGGAATTCGTTCAAAGTCAAAGAAACCCGAATAGAGATACAAGATTTACCTTGTAAAGATGCTTTAAAGAATGCCTCGGGGAACAATATAGTTTACCTGCTCGCCTACTACGGTTAAGGGAAATGTTTCTGTCGAAAGGCAAACAATGTGGGTAGTACGATTCTTCCTCTTTATGTTAGGCTGGCCTATAGCCCTTTATTAAGGTATTTTTCACTATATTAGGTATCTTCCCGGTTGAATTGATCATGAATAGTATGACACTGACTCAGCTCAGATGCTGATCCGGGAGAAGTCTCTTCTGAAAGCACCTCCTGCTGGACTGGATTCTCGTTCTGAACCGAAGACCCAAGAGAAAGAATCCCTTGTTTCTAGGATCTAGAAATCGAACCGGCATAGTTTGAGAATGTAGGCATCTCCTCATCAATAGGTACCGAAGCCGACCGAAAGAGTTTATTTAGGAATCTTTCCCCATAGGGGTCTGTTACTCGCGCCTAAGCTGATGTCTGGAATGGCTGTAGCGGGATCTTTATAGAACATGGTTCCGACATCGCCCAGAAGGTGCCTGAAACTCTCATTTTGACAGCAGAAGTACATCCGGATTGTCAAAGTTCCATTCTCCGGTGCCCAATTCCTACCTTTTGCTTGGTGATTTTACTTTCGATTGAGGAACGGAACTAGCACTAGAATTCCGAGCCACCTATCCAGTATGTGAGTGAGTCCGCTCTTGTTTCAGAAGCTGGTCTTTAATCCCAGTGCTATCAAAGATAGGCTCTTTGTTGAGGAGTGGATGATGATTCGACGTTCTCTAGAGCTTAGAGGAATCTCTTGTAAGCGCAGCTATTGAATCAACTGAGAACGGGCTTTTAGAGCTAGTCGGAAGAGAATAGGCAGCTAGACTTTACCTGTCCTCCGGATGAGAGTCTCTTGCTCAAAAGCTAAGAATCCATATCACTTTCTACTAGGGCAAAGCCAGCTCTTCTTTCGGGCGGAAAGACCAGATGCAGAATAGCGGATATTGATTAATAAACTCCTCAATCGCAGCTGGGAAGCGTGACTATTCTGGAGTAAGAGGTATCGCTTCAAACATAGAAGAATGAATGAGACAAAGCCCGCTAGAGGAAAGAAGAAGGGGAAGATTACAAGGTTGACCTCTCGAGCTGGGACATCATCCACAGCTAGATCATCCTTTAGGAACGAAAGAGGACCTTCTATTTTCTTAGGAACCCGACTCTCAAGTCACCTCTCCTTCCCATCAGGCAACTACTTTTCAAAGGTCTAAAGAACCGATAAAGAAAGGAATGAGAACAGGGAGCTCCTACCGTTGCACAACATCCGATTATCTTCCTTACACTCTATCTGCTCCCGAAAGCGCATCTGCAGACCGCTAATTCCTCATACACAGACAGGGTAAGAATTGCTTATTACAGACAGACGAGATTCAATAGCGAAAGAAATACCTCAACTCCAAGAGCAGCGGATAATATAACTCTAAGAACTGGTATTCATCCCATCTCGAGTTCTACACTAGATTCTCATGTCCTCAACTCCGGTTACTATATGCAACCTATTTTTACACACACAACTTATTCTCAAAGAGCTTATTTTATCAAAAAGTGTATTCTCGGCATCAATACACAAACTCCTGGGAAGGTAAAGTGCTTTTATTTAAGAATACCGCGGGTTATTGAACTCCTAAATCAAGAGGCTAAACTCTCACCTCTATCTATGCTTAAATCCCTACTTTCACAGCTTTTATGAGGGATTCCATCAAGCCTGATCTGATCTTAATCAGAGAGATAACTTATATTGTCCGTTGTTCACAGCGAATTAGGGAATCGAGTTCTGAAGAGGTGCTCTGTAAGCTCTCGTTACAGAATGATGCAAAGCAAGTGGGAAAGGTACCGAAAGTAGTTGTAGAAGCAAAGGAGCGAATAGACCCTCGCCTCGGGTGTGATACTAGGACCCTAACCTAACATAAAGGGTCGTGTGCTTCTGCCAGAATCGAAGCCAATACGTGGACGCTTAAATGATTTGGTTCACGTCTTTCAATGCCTTAAGTTCTTACCCGAGTGACCGAATTCCATAGTTAATTCCTAAACCGGAAAGATCGTCCCAAACTAAGAGTCTACCAAACCCAAACAAGGATCTTCCCAGCCTTCCACCAAAGCCACAACACTTCCTGTATCACCATCTCCGCTCACAGAGGGATAAGCAGACTAGCCGGCTGAAAGGCAAAGAGAAGAACTGCCTACTCAATTACAACTAACTAACCGCCTGAGCGAATTGCCGATCTCTTTCCCCAGGGATTATCTTCCTTTCATTCTGAAAGGCCTCCATCTTGCATTTTCACGCGCTCAATCGGAATTGGTTAGGTAGATGTGAGGAAAGAGCAGTGCTTTATTAATAGTCGTGGGGGTCTGTAGGCCCCATTGTCTTGTTGTTGTGTAGCTACTATTTTCGAGTGTTGGGGCTGAGCTGATTGGAGCTCGGGATTTCCTTAAGCGAGTTCAAGGAAGTGACGTTAAGGTAACCTTAGGTAAGGAGCTGACGAGAGAAACAGGTCTCCACGTCTTTTGGTAGTGGAGGACAGAAGGCGGACTTAATTGAGTTGTGGTCTTGTTGGGGGGTAAGGTATGGGGCTTTCAAAGGGGGAAATTAACCCAGTCTAAGCCAGGCAAGCAATGCAAAGCTAGACGAACCCAGACAGAGAAAGATCGGGCTTTGGAAGCGGGATGACATACGGACTATGCACAATTCTGTCACGTGCGGGTAGACCAGAACGTAGACCTGTCATTCCTTAACCGGGATGGTAAGGCCCTTGAAGCTTTGTTAATGCCACAGTTCGTTCATAGAAAGATGGAATGCTAAAGACTTTTTTAAGAAGAAGGCGAGCTAGCAGATGAGATAAGCGTAGAAATTAATTCACCCGAGTAAGGCCGACTTCTTAAAGTGGATATATCCCGTTAAAAGAAAAGGGGTTCTCTCTCTCTTGATTAAGTCATTTCTACTGGCTCAAGCCCAAGGTTAAAAAATACTGAGGTGACCAATGACGATGAGCAGCTATTCAATTCGGACGAGGAATTGGACACAGGTGAAGCAAGGACGGATACTGGCTTACAACAGCCGATTCTCTATACTCCTAGTGTCAAAGAAGATCTCCGTTATGGAGTCCCTTCTAAGCAGGCTCAGGATATGGGCAGCACATATGACAGACGATCAGGGAATTTTCTTCTTTTCTTAATAGAGTACCAGACTTATCACACGGCTATATGACCAAAGATCAGGTCTCCGACCTTCCCTTAGCTACTTTGAAACAAAACATTTCACACTTAATTAAAAGGGCTTAACGATGCCATAGTCTGTACACGCCTGACTTATCCCTTATTCAGGATTGGTTATTTTCTCATACCGAAACTAACTTAGTTTCTCTAATTCCAACCGGAGCTATG
>Ga0228711_1000002_pt1:82500-102500 | contig 287374 bp, 176 predicted proteins | sample MedpolnodulmetaG_2_FD_177996 | JGI IMG/M metagenome (GOLD analysis project Ga0228711, IMG submission 177996) | Root nodule microbial communities from Medicago polymorpha collected in Santa Monica, California, United States - brown nodules | ecosystem: Host-associated > Plants >...
AATGGGTGATCAGAATCAAGAACCCATTGATGCGCAAAACCCGTGGAAGTTACAAAAAGCATGGATCGAAGAATATAGTTAATTTGCTTTTTTTAATTAATTGTGCCTAAATTTCGCCAGCCTAAAGAGGCTGTGCCGGGCTGTGCACTTTCAGCCCATCACATCAAGGTGACAGGATTCGAACCTATGGCCCTCTGTACCCAAAACAGATGCGCTGACCAGACTGCGCTACACCTCGTCTCACCCCCTCAGCATATAGATCCACCCGATCGATGAAGACTCGAACCGAACTCGCCCATCCTTTTTTTTGGGCATAGGGACGCGAGAACCTAATCAACCGCTTTTTTTAGAAAATCTGCCTCCGCCTCCACTCCAGCAAGACAAGATAGGGCGACGCCAAAAAGCCGTATAGTGCAGGAGCGCTCACATTTGATTTTGGCTTCCTCTTTAATTAACTTAAATTTAAGAAAACCCGGCTCGGCTACCTGTCCTTTGGACCCAAAGCCCGCTTAGAAGTGGATTCGAACCACTGACACAAGGATTTTCAGTCCTTTGCTCTAACCAGCTGAGCTACCTGAACCACTTTCCTAAAGTATGTTTTCTTCATCGAATAGCTACCTTACTTACCACTTGACTAGTCGGGGAAAAGCCCTTTACTAATAACAAGAAAGAAAGGTTTTTTTTCGTTCGTCAAGCTTTCGAGCAGCTCTTTCAACTGCCGCCTAATCTCCTCTCCCAACATGCTCAAGAACCGAGAGCCGCCCAGGGACTGCCGGAGGGAGCTTGCTTATAAAAAGAAGATAGGCCGGTCAAAACAACGCGCAACGGGCTCTCCGCTCACTAAGTAGTGCTATTCTGTCCTCCGGGGGACTCCACCAACACCAAGAGGTTCTTTCTCTCACGTAATTTCGCCCGCCCGTTCCACTTCCGTGCCGGAGGAAATGGGATTCGAACCCACACAACAACGACCAACTCTAACTGTCGCCCGCTAAACCACTTAGCGACCGGTATTTCTTCTCACACAGTACCAATCGCTACGAGATTCTCTAATAGCTTCAATCGCATTACATACAGTGATTCAAAAATCAAATGCAACATTGCGCGGATCAAAACCCGTCTCAAGTGGCTTGGCTAGGGGGCGGAAAGGACGAACTTCATTTTGAAGCAGCGGGATATCTTTTCATTGCTAAGACCGCCTCATTTCTCAACCGGATTCGCTACCTTTTTAGTCTCCCTACGCAATTCTATTAGGCACCTTTTGTCCTTGCTTTCTCGATCAAACTCTCTGACGTCGAAGAAAGACTTCGAGGAGCAGGGATTATTTGAAATACTTTATTTTTTTACACTTAACACCAAGCCGCCAATCTTTACTTAAGTAAGTACAAGCAAGGCAATGGACTCTATCAAGAAGGTATGGAACTTCTCGACGCACCTCTTGAAATTCCTTCTTTGCCACATCTCTCTTAGCTTATTTTATAAATAGTTAGCGGTTAGAGGGAAGGATCACTCCTAAAAGCAGCCGGGATCTTATATACGAGAGCACTGCTGCCACTTCAGAAGGAAGCTAGGGACTTCTTTCTGTCGATACCTTTACTTTAGAGAATGAATGAATAGGGGCGAAGCGGTTGAATTGGCTTCCATCGAAATCGAGATTTCCTCTGCCTCTTATCTTATATTTATATTTTAGGCACTCGAAGCATATTGGAAAGTTTCCAGTAGAGCGGGAAGAAGGCTTAGTCAAAGACTTTCAAGAGCTTGTAGGAGGAAATTTATCAAAGGAAAGGGAAGAGCCCGGCAAAGCCCGAAAAAAGAGATTGAATACCCGGAATTCGCCGATAAACCCCTCCGAAGTAATTCCATATTTGAAGCCAGAGGTTCCAAGTCCGTAAGCTACTCTGATTGAACTCGACATCAGTGATTTCGAGCGTTACTGAAAAGCAAGGGCATTTTGGAAAAGACCCTACTACTAAACTAAGGTTCTTTTGAAGATTCCTTTGGTGGTCACCGGTGGGTTAACGATAGAAATCTGTCTTGGTGTTCATCACCAGGTTAAACAGGTTGTAAAGTTAGGCCGTCGATCAGGGTGGCTGTATGTTGCACTTTACTGTAAACAAGCATCAACATACATGCTTGATGCACTATTCTTCTTCTACTCACCCTAAGAGGTTGACCGAACTATCTGTTCCCATCTCTCTCACGAGGACGGGACTCCCAAGGATCATTCCCCCGTTTCACCGTAAGGTGATCCGTAGGCGTGATGATCGAGCAGATATAGTAGTCAAGTTGTATCTTTCTTTACTATAGCAAAAATGAAAAAATTGGCTAAGAAAGTGGATAGATCAACTTTATCTTCTATCTCTACTCCCCCTTCTAATGTGAAGGCCTTGGCTACCGATGCTGCGAATTATTTTTTTATATTTAAAGAATTACTGCAAAGGTATGTTCCGTCTATCTCTAGTATTCCTTTGCTACAAGGAATGACTTGGGATCCGACCTGGAAGGCCACACCATCTAAGATGAAGCCTATCCGATTGAAGGGCTCTCGTCGTAAGAAAGGAGTTCCATCTGTCTTCCGAGCCTTCCCCTTTTAAATCCATTCAAGGTTGGTTTCAACTTGCTGAGTCTCGGAATCAGTTCTGTGGGCGTCAACAAGCTAATTGGTTAGGCGCGTTGTGGTTTCCTTGGACGAGGTATTGTTTTGACCCTAACAACGAACTCATCTCGCAGATAGGTTTTTCTTCATTTGAGGAAGCTTTTAGAGTCGGACATCCTTGTCCAGAGTTTGCTGAGGTTATGCCCAGCCTCGGCCGACTAGGTCAGTCTATAGAGGGTGGGGGGAAGCGTAGGATATTTGCCATAGGTAACTGGGTTATCCCGCGTGTTTTACATCCCCTTCATAAGTGGTGTATGACGGTTCTGTCGACACTCCCTATGGATGGGACTTTCAACCAAACCGCTCCGGTGGAACGGCTCATCTATAACGTATTATGTAGATCTTAAGGAAAGCAGACGGGGAAACAATCAATAAGCTTCCTGCCTGGTATCTTATTGGATGCACTGGCCAGGCTATCTCATAGTCTGGTACTCACTGCCAGTAGACTGAATCAGGTAGACAGTCAGCTCTCTTACAGCCGGTTACTGCGATTGATTGGGGAGAGAGTGCTAGTCTAACTGCCGGTACGGGTATGCTAATAGATAGAGGATCCGCCAGTCCTAGAATCGGAAAGTAGCTTGTCTGCCGGACTGGCTGCTTCATTGAATGTGTCGATCTTATTCTATATAAGGAGTTGATTTGCATCCTTGTCCGGCAGTTAGCTAAGCGAGAAGCTGTGATCGAGGAAGCCCCGCCCAGTAGTGCCTCTACTCTACTAGTCCTAGTACTAGATACTAGATAGACAGGCCGATCACCGGTGGCATAAGATCCTTCTCTGCTTGTCTAACTCAAGCCAGATAGCAGCAATCACTCGAAATAGTCATATGCGGAACACATGCAAGTCCAGATTGAAAGATAAGAGAGCAAAGTCTATCTCTGAAGACCAAAAGGAAATGTTGGGGGGACAGGTCTCTAGGGAAGAAATGCCAGAGGTCTAACCTAACCGTTTGTTTCATGCAGTGAAGCGGGCTAGAGCCAGAAGTACGGGATTGTTTGAAGGCCTTTCCGGTTTCACTAAATAGTCAAGTGAAGGAGACCCACATGCCCACTTCTCCTTATAGACTCTTCACAGTCACAAGTAAGTATGAGGGATCCGAGATCTTTTCAAACAACAAGAACGGAACATCAGGACTTTTTCTAGTTATACTTCTCTAGACAAGCTAGGCTCGCCCACCGGTAGGCTAAGAGACTTTCAGAGCTGAATTTAAGATGTTTATTGCTTTCAGCATGCTTTGCTTCAAAACAGAGAAGAGCGGAAACAATTGAATTACCCGAGGCTATCCCAGTTCCTGTTTCGCTAACACGAGGAAAGTCTGTCTTTTTGGCATAAATCTGTCTTCTTCTTTAAACCCGGAAACTCTTCCTTATAGTCTACCTACGCAACTATTTTGAAGTGAAGCAGGCTGAAAAGCGGGCTAGGCTTGCTGCTGGGGTTGCCAATATTTAAGAGCTCGGCCTTGAGCCCTACCTAAATCAATTCCCTTGCGCCTAGGTCTGGGATCGAGCCCTTGGCAAATTAGGTATTAAGTCATAGATGCGCCTTTCGACTGGCATTCCGTCCTCCAACACCAACTGCTGAAATAGCAGCCCCCAACTGATTCAATGTCACTTGGTATCGGATCCTTCCTAAATTAATTTCCCCTTCCGAAATCTATGATTCTTGGCTACTTGATTAGGCATTTCCATCTCTCAGAAAGCGCTTTAGCTTAGGGCTGATCTTCCTCCTTACTTCTTTTTATAGCGCAAGTGACGAACTATAGCCATTCGCGGTCACCGCTGTCCTACTTGACTTTTTTATTAAACCTCACCCGGAAAGCGAACCCAAGGCAAATCTCGCCCCATCAAGCATTTTCACTCGAGCGCTGACCAAGAGACAAGACTCACCAGACTCCATTGCTCCTAAGGCTTCTAGAGAGTCTGACTAATGGCATACTTTTTCAGTCGAATGCTCCTGGGCAAAAGGAAGATGACATAGACTATGCCTTTTATTCAAAAGAGCCATCACAGCTTATGAAAGAGCAGCTTGGAAATGGCTAATTAGTTTAAGGTACTGACCAACTGAGACGGAGAGAGCCCTTTTTCAGTGTTGTCGGAATAGGACCTTTTGGTGGTTTAAAGGGCATTACATTAGGACTTTAGTCAAGAGAGTACGACTTTGGTTCTGTTCGCAGATCAGGAACATTCCTTGGCTGCGAGTTAAACGATCGAACATCAACAACGGCAGTCACTTTACTAAAAACTAGAATGATAGCAGAATGGCTTCAGGAAACTGCTAATAGACGAGTAGAGGGATTGGAATGATTGCAACACCCTCACTTCCAAGACTGGACGGTTACCTTAAAAAAAGAGGAAGAGAGGGAAAGGCCCCACGCGGTTAAGAAGCTGACAGAGAAGCTACTGAGCATGGACATCCTCACTGACTGAGCGGGATCAGAATTCCCACTAGAGAAGACGGGAATCGAGTCAGGGGTCATGTCCGGCTTATCCCCGTCTTGTATTAGTGAGAGACGGAACGGACCGGACCCCTTCTTTCTTAATCAGACGATTTATCGCCTCTCATGTATGATTTTGATTAAGGTGTGGTATTAAGTACTAATAGTGAGTCTCAATCGACTGAAACCTTCACTCCACAATTCCTCAAAGAAAGCAAGCAGCAAGTCAGTCTGCGCATAGCATACTCTCTCAGTTCTTCTCCTTTGAGAACCAGTCGAAGGGGAGTGGGCCAACTCGAAATGGACCAATTCGAGAAAAGGGTCAAGATATGGTGCTGCGGTCAAAAAAAGGAATGCTTTAACCATTCAGCCACAGGTTTGGTACGAAAGCCCTCCCTTTCAAGTAAAGGGGACGATCCATCCATTTATTTATTTGTATTTGCCCAATGCTTGAAGATCGATCGTCACAGGGGCGTGCTAAGCCCACAAGATCTTAAGCCAGTGGGCGCTTCCAGTTAGGCTATAGGAAATCTCCCCAAAAAGCTTTCCAACTCGCGCGCGATTTAACGAAGAAAAGGAGGCTTTCAAGCGGTTCGGCTGATTCAATCCTGTCGCAATGGAAAGGAAGTGAAAGTCACTCGACCGATAGAGAGAGGAAGCGAAACGACCACGGTCATTCTCTAAAGAAAGAGGGACCTTCTCTGGTCACTGACACCATCTTTCTTCGATCGACCGAAGCAAGAGCACCAACCAAGTTTAGTCGCAGCAGCCACAAGAGCCTCAGGCGAAGCTAGCTCGTCAGGTGAGGCCTTTTAAGTAATTCCTGCCACCGACCGGACGTCCGATAGAAAGTGAAGTGCGTCTAGCCATTGATGGATCCACACCCGAATTGCTTAAATCTAGTATAGTGGGGCTTCTTCCGATGTCGAATCGGGCGAAGGATAACTTAGTGCCAGAAAAGAGGATCCTCTTTCGAAGGTCAGGGCGATAGAGAGACTGGCCAAGCTCCCCAACTTCGTCAGCGGACATAGCTTCAGAAGAACTCCCCAAGGTTAAAGAAGCCCTGCTTGACCTCCTTCCCGAAGAGAGGCGGACTGGACCTGGATCGATCAACTGAACTGCCTTAAGATACGAATGATAGCCCGTAACAGACCATTCTCGGGGCACAACAGGCGATTCGATATTAGCTGATGTAGATGAACTAGAAGGGCTTACGACGAATAGGCTCTTTGATGGAATAGTAGATGTCGGCATTTCCGCTCCTAAAGGAAACAACAGTATTAGATTTCTAAGGTGCAAGGATGGCTTCTTTTGAAGAGTTTGAGGAGCGAAAGCCACTCGACCAACGGGAGAGGAGCGAAAAGGGTATTTCCTCGATGGGACGAAAGAAGCAAAGAGCACTACTTCTCAGAGATAGAGTTATTGGCTAAGAAAGCAGTCTATAGTGAAGTTTTAACAAGTAAACAGCCCTTGCGGTTCGAAGGTGCCATCCATGGCGAAGAACCGCCATCAACCTATCATGGACAGGGGCTAACAACCTCTGATTGACGTAGTTTCCTATGCTTTAGGGTGGGTTGATAGGGAAGAATAAAAACCGAAGATGAGTGATCTGCCCTAGTTGATGAGCCAGAAGTGGGTGAACCGTAGTTTAACCCGGATTTCGATATCATAGAAGTACTAAATACGAGGTGATCCTGTAATTCTGATAATAAACGCCCTTCGTTGCGAGGTGAATTAGACCATAAGATAGGTACCGGAGATGTGGAAATAGGAAATGGGACCTGGTCTTTTTACCGACGAAATGCGTAGGAAGTGGTGATGCTACGTGCAATGTTCTTGAAGGATGGTCTAAGACTTAAGAATTCCATTCCACCTGAGGCAAGCTATGGCGGGAAGTCTATTTTATCCCCAACTAATTAAATTACCTGAATAAATCGAAGAACCTAATGGATCGAACTCATAGGTTCAATTCCTTTTCTTATTTAAGTAGCTGCCCTTTCTGTCTCACTTGATGAGGTGAGGATTTCTAAGCTCTTCCTTCGTCCTTCCTTGGGTGAGCTGACGTTCTTGCTGTCTCACTCAAACCTCTTGCTTTTTATTCTTTGTGTGGCTCTTGAGTAGGCCAAGTAAGTAGGCTATGTTTTCCTATTTTTCCAGGAGATCTAGAACCTTTTCCGGTTTTCTCTTGCGCTTCAATGCTTTTTGGTTCTTGCTTTGTACCTCGTAAAATAAAAAGAATAAATGTCTAAGTCTTCTATTGGTCTATGAGTTGATGGTGGTCTAATAGACCTAGGGGAACCCAGAAGTGCTCGAAGTCTTCAAGTCCATCTCTTACCCAATCCTCAATCAAAGAGCTTCACTTAAGCTAAGCCTCCAAACTAAGGGATGAGTTGAGTGAAACTTATTTACCGAAAAAAGTACTAATCTTCCTTCAGGTGGTGAAGTTACTGCTGTTGAAGTAGATCGAGTCTATGCTTTTCCTGGTCTAGCCCCATGCTCTCTTTTCAAAGTAGTAAGCGCAGGAGCTGCTGTCGATTCTTCTATCATTCGAATTGTTTCAGTCTTGTAGCGAGGGCCTGTCGATCGAGTCAATGTCTTTCCGGTTGTGTAAGGGCAGTCACTGCAATCAGAAAACAAAAAAATTCCTAGCTTGGGGTCAGGAGTTATAAAGTCTAAAGAAAAAGTAAAAGGGTAAAACCATATCTTACTGAAGAATCTGACTGAATGAGGATCAGAGAGCTCTTTATGTGGTCTCACTTTACCACCATATGAAATGCGCGAAACTTCGATTGGTGGAAGCCAGTCCATGAAGATTATCCCTTTTCTTACGTGCAATTCCCCTCTTTCGGTAAGCATCCAGTATCTCAGCAAATGAACATTTCTCTAAGCTTCTCCTGTAGCTTATACGTCGTTTGAAAGCTGCTTCAAGGATCCAACGAATAGCTAAGGTTCGTTGACGATCCCTGGCTACAATCCCAGGGGCATCATAAATAGTACCTGCCACTCCTACTTTTTCCACTTCGCATATGGGCTTTATATTCTCTACGGCGTCAACCATAAGTTTGATTACATCGCGTTCAGTTTGAGCTGGGAAGTAAACTAGGTTTTGCTATTCCTTCTCGAGCTTCTATTTCATACCTTAAAGGAGATTCGAGAAAAGATAGAATAGGAAGACGTGTTTCCAGAACAAACAAGATACGGGTTGAGAGGGGGAAGTTAGCAAAGTTAGACAAGATTGGAATGGGCATAGGAACATGTATTGATGTACCAGATCGGCTAATGCTCCCAGGTTGATGCAATGTATTCCACCAGTTGACTGAAGACTTTATTATTGGTATATCGATCGGTCCAGCACGGATTGAAATAGGAGCCGGTTCGACAGGAAGCTTTTGAAAACGCAGTGCACCCAGGTAAATAAGAAACGAGATGAATACAGAGGTTAAACGAGCATCCCACACCCAAAAGGTGCCCCACATAGGTCTTCCCCGAAACCCCCCAGTAACTAAGGTAAACAACGTAAAAAAAGCACCCATTTCTGTACCGGTTCCGGAAGAGCGAAGAAAAAGGGGATGTTTTGTTAATAGGAATAATAAAGTGTTTATAGCCGTAGCGATATAAACAAGAATACTCATCCGAGCCGCAGGAACATGTACATAAAGAATACGAGAATTTCCACCTTGTTGAAGATCTAATGGTGCTACCCGAAGACTTAAATGAATAGCCATCGCTGTTAAGAACAACCGAGATCCAATGAGAATTAGCGCACAGCTTCTGGTCTTTGACATCAAAAAATAAGGTTGTAATAACGATAACGAAAGGGACATCTGATAATTTTGTCCTAGCTAGTGGAACAAGAAAGACATGGATCTATATTCAATACGCAATCAAAGGATTTCTCCCAACGAATAATTCCCCCTGCTTAGTTTTCGCTCCGCTCGTGCGTGGCACTCCTTGCTGGCGGAGCGGCATACCGGAAAAAAGAAAAATAAAAAAAAAAGAAAGAAGAGAGAGCCCCCCCAAAAAACCCGACTCTACTATTATCATCTTTCTAAAAAGAGATGGTAGTAGTGAAGGGCTCTTCTGACCTGTCGATATGGAATACTGTTTCGGGTACCAAAAGTTTCGATTTGATTTAGATGATTTCTGTACGTTTTTAAATAAAGTGCCTTCCCCTCCGGATAAAAAAGAAAGCCCCGTATCTGATCTATTTTTTCTAAGACACTTTGACGAGCATACCCGTCCTCAACAAGTGCTGCTTCGATATGTTTTTCAATTGGAAGTTGAGTCTGAACAAAGGAGTCCACATGTGTTTCGTCATACACATAACCCAACCAATTTGCCCTTAAGCGCAAATTTAGGTCTCTAAGACGGGTGTTGTCATCGAGAAGCGGAGGCTCCAGTTCGGGAATAAAAGGCTGTTGATTTTCCGGTGCTCCAGCCTGAGGTTCTGGAGCCCCCCCGGGGTAAGCGAGCGGATTAGGAAGGGGGTGGGCAACCTCTTCCTCCTCTTCCCCTAAAACGTCGAGGTCGAAAGAGGTCCAGCCCGAGCTCGAACCTTCGTGTGAACCCACACCCACTATGGAGTTGGATCCACCGGACGAATGGCTAGTAGTGGGAAGTACAGGGGAGACGAGAATATCGAATAAAACCGAATACAAGTTATAAATGGTCAAGCTATATCTAACAAAAATAAAAAGAAAAATGGAGCCTTTCACTAAAGAAAGAGCCCGCTGTAACTGGGGCTTTGTTATATAACTGAAAAATAGACGAACTTGGAGACCCAAAGGGAGGTAGTGGAAGAAAATAGAAATAAAGAAGAGGAAAAGGCATGACCAGAAGAATTGTGTGAAATAAGTGAATTTATCCAGTTGAGGCACGACCATAGAAGTAATGAAAACAAACGAAAAAGTAATATTCAATTAACTACCTAGACCGGCCTGTTCTTATCTAAACACAACGCGAAGAGACTTGACTGAATGACTTGATCGATCGTACTAGATAGATAGGTATCAGAAAGACCATAATCCTTTCATACGCTATTTCTAGGGAGGCCTTCTCATACCCAGTTAACTTATTTAGGAGTCTTCCCGGATAAAGAAAGGGCACCGATCTGACTTATTTAGAAAGCTAGAACGGAGAGGGAACACCCGGTTAAATAAAGTTTGCCGGTACAGAATCCGTTGCTATTGTACTTGGCAAGTAAGCCCAGAAGGAAGAAGTCGTAGCTGCTACCGCTACGTGGGCTTCTTCTTAGTCTGCTCGAAAGGAAAGCCAGTAACTCTAGAGTAGATAGAAAGAAATAGAATCGAGTATGACAGAACCAGTAGCTTTGAGCTTGAGCTTGAACGTCTTTCAGCTCTCACGACCCAGCTGCTATTGAATCCGCGTAAGGAGATGCCGATGAGGGTACAATAATAGAGAAGAGAAAATAATTAGCTTTGGTTCAGAGCTTGAATCATAATATCCTTCAGTCACTCCAGGTGAGAAGTTCGGCTAAGCCGGAAAGAGTTAGATCCTCTTTGAGATGAGATGCGGCAATGTCCTAATCAAAGCAGGCGCAAGGTCAATGATTTAGCTCAAGGCTCTTCTTCTTGATAGCATGGGTCTCGGAAGGCCCTCGCTCTAAAGGGGCTGCTTGATGGCAGCTATCCTGCTCTGTCTTAGATAATTGGAATGGAATTGGTAAGGTTCGCTAGCTCTTTCTTTTGAGACGAATGAATGCCGAAGAAAGGAAGCTAGTCAATAAAGCGTGATAGGGAAAGGCCTTGCCTTATTACCAGGAAAGAGAAAATGGGCCAGGCCAAATCGCCTGCTAGAGAAGAAGCTCTTAGGGAATCGATCTAGACTAGATGAGATGCCGGTGCCATTAAACTAGCTGCCAGAACGAGTGAAAGAGATGAGGATCCAGGTAGTTCAGTCACCCTCGGGGAAAAATAATTCCATTCACTTGTTTAACTGCTAAGAAGAATAGCTTTTCTCTTTCGACTGGGAACTGCTTACCTTTGGTGCTTTTTATTTATATAACTAGTAGTTTATCCCGTAGAGGCAAGGGCGAATAGAGTTAGCATCCCGCCATTCAAAGAGAAAGACCCGGCGCATCTCTTCCTTAATAGCCTAAGGCCGGCGATAAACTATAGGCACTTTCCTTTCTCTCTTATCTTAGTATCTTAGAGCTAACTTCAGAGACCAAAAAAAAGGAATATGCATCGTCATAAAGAGCCTTATTCAATAAGCAGGCGAGCTCCGATTAACTGCCCGGCAAGACGCGCTCCTTAATATAATAGCCATAGAGTCAATACCCGGCGAAAGGCGGATCATAGAATCCGCTGTTTGATAGGAAGAATAGGCTGTATATGTTCTAAACTTCAAGGATGACGGACTTCTATGCGGAAACCGGAGAAGTAGGTACCCGAAGTTACCGAACAAACTAGCCACTCGTTGATTAGCAGCCACCGTGAGGCCTGCTACTTTCTGGGCAGAGGAAAGGCCAAACTCGAAAAACTCATGAGAAATGACGTGTCAGAAGTACGAGGAAAAATAAGATGTGGTTAACCGAATGGATCACTGGTTGCTGGCCTTAGGGCCGGGAGCAGCACAGGTCTTTAATGGACCAGACCAGCCCGTGGAAACCCCAAAGCCAGATCTCTATCCTCTATATATTGACCAATTATCGTGCTTCATAACGAGCAAAATCCTCTTTCTTTGAAGCGAATTCCTGCCCTTTGGGATATTTTGTAATGAATCGAAAGACTAAATCTTCCCAAACCAAACCGGAAGTACATACTTTTAATGAAGCTTTCTTTCCCTCGTTGGTACATTACGGGTTCAGCCCTTGTTTTAAATAAAGAAGACACTTACAATTGCAGGAATAGGTGATCAAGCGGTTGCGACCATCACCTACGAGAAATCCCATTTGTATTCGCAGCTAACCACGAAGGGAGTGAACCGTCGACTTGAGCACCAACAGCTACCACTCCGACATTTGCTACTGCTACCGGGGTTGAACTTGAACGAGGAAAGTCGGGATTTTAGGCATAACTTTTTTTTCCTTCCTATAGGGAGTTGAGAAAAGACCATGCTACCATAGTCACAAGGTACGAAGCGGGGAAAGCATTTTCACAAGACCAAATAAACGTATTTGAAGCTTCAAGCATTCGTTCCGAGTCGACAAAAGCAGAGAAGATCACAGTCGGTCCTGTTCTTCGAACCGAGTGAACAACTTCTACTAGCCCTCCAAGAGCTATATCGGTGGCACTCGGGATCTACTACTTATTTAATTACGATAGGACGACTAATCAAAATTCAGCCTCCTTCCCAGGGTTTATAGGATTTATATGTTCCGGGGGGGGGGCGCCTCAGTCCCAGCCTTGTCCGGTCAGTTGGAAGCAATAGGCTCTCCGGTGATTCTGATTGGGCGTGTGACTAAGCAACTAAAGGAAAGCTAAAAAAAAGGTATTGGCGAAGAAATAAAAAATCAAAGAAAGGAAAGAGGCACCACTCGCGAATCCTTTCTTTCTTGGTTTCGCTACCTGTGATCAAAACAATTAACGTATTAGATCTATCCATCTTTTGGTCCAGTAAAGAAGGAAGATAGGAAGGCATCTGTCTATCTAGCCCTTAAGTACACATTACAGGTTCAAGTCCTCTATTTATCAGTCTTAGTTGTTCGTGGTCAGAAGGTTGAGCATAGAATGGCAGTTTCGCGTACTCCTCTGTCTTTTTCCTATCTTCTCTCGGTATTAGGTGTAGCTATATCACAAGCTCATGTTTCACAGATATTGACTTTGATTTATCTTCCATGGCTAATGTAAGGAAATGAGACGACTCTTTCTTGAACTATATAATAAAAATCTCTTCCCCTCCACACCAATCACGAGTTTTTCTCCATTCCTCTCGTATATCGTCGTAACGCCCTTAATACTAGGTTTTGAAAAAGACTTTTCATGTCATTCCCATTTAGGTCCGATTCGGATCCCTTCGTTGTTTTCTTTTCCTCCCGCACCTTTTCCTCGAAATGAGAAAGAAGATGGTACACTCGAATTGTATTATTTAAGTGCTTTTTGCTTGCCAAAGATCCTACTTCTACAATTGGTAGGTCACCGGGTTATTCAAATAAGTTGTGTTTTATGTGGTTTTCCCATGTTACAACTTCCGTACCAATTCGGTCGATCCGGAATGGATCGGTTAAACATTCTATTAGGGAGCCTGGTCTTTACTCTTCTGTGTGGTATTCATTCTCGTTTGGCTCTTGGAATCACATCCAGCAGTGGTTGGAACAGCTCGCAAAATCCAACCACTTCACCTACTTCATTGCCCCCAACCGTATCTCGTACCTCTATTGAAACAGAATGGTTTCATGTTCTTTCATCGATTGGTTATTCCTCTCCGTTCGTATCTCTTTTTCCAATTGCGGTGTCAATGAGTTTACAAGATTGAATGGCGCCAGGCGAGGGCGCCGCTATGCCCCACAGCTCTGCTGCGGCCGGCCCCCGGACTATGCAAAAGAATCGAGGCCGGGGGGTCTCGCCTTATCCTTTGCTTTCTTCAAATTTGGCCTCGCGGGGGGACTTGCCTGGGCAATTGGATTAGCTCTACGGGCCTTCCTCACTAGCGAAACCCCTTTTTTGGTATGTGGGCGGGATCGGGATCCGACTCGAGTTTTGTGGATTGGAAAAAGTACCTCAACCCCTCATCGGAGGAAGAGGGAAATGCCGAGTCCGAATCATCCACGGGCCACAACCCAGGGCACCAGGCCCAAGAAACTGGGGCTAATGCTCCGGGAATCGCCGGGGAAGCTGGGCAAGGCCCTGTGGACATGGGGCCTACTGCAGAAGTCCCAACGGCTGAATATCTAACTAAAAGAATCCCCGCCGTTTTGCATACTAACCGACGAGCTCAAACACGCATTCTTAATGATGTTTTTGACACTCTCCAGCTAGAAAGAGCTTCACCTGAAAAACTGCTTATAATAAGCAAAGTTTTAAATGCTATTGAAGAGGATAAGGATAACCTACGGAATAATAAGAATGAGCGACTTGACATTTTTTTAACCGTCAAAGTTACCGAAATGCTTAACAATAAAAGCTAGATGTTAGAAGGTGCAAAATCCATAGATTCCGAAGCTGCTACAACTAATTTTAGTTAATTATGCTGCGAGAGGAAGTCGTAGATTGCTACTAAGAACCTAACAGAACTTTTAAAAAGTTTTTAACACAATAGTTTTTCGGTTGGATCGAGGTCCACTTCTGGAACCCCACCCGCATTAGTAGAGGTGCTTATTTACTAAAATACTGAGTTGGCCTTAGCTTGTGCCTATTCCATGTCCATGGGCTTTCCCGCGACCAGAGCAACGGCAGGGGAGCTTACCTAGTCGTAGTCGTGCAGCATTCGTTATAAGGCTGTTGTTGAAACGTAAACGAACCAACCCATTCTACTCAATTCATTCAAACACGTTTTAAACGCTTAGTAGAACTCATTTTAAGAAGCTTGAGAGAAGCTAACACGCCAGGAAAGATGAGGCTCTGCAAGAGAGGATACCAAATTAGGGGTTTAAAAATAGTCCATGAGCTCTAGTTCCGATTCTGCCTGCGATTACTTATTCGAACTTCCTTCTAGCTAGTGGAGCAGACAGATACAGACCAAAGAGGGACTAGAATTGACCCGATGGTATGCCTCTTCCTTGTTCCTTGCTTATGGCTTGGCCAATTGACATTGTCTTCGATCGAGTGCTCTTATTTCACAACGATAGGTGGCCCACCCTTTCTTTGAACCTTGTCAATGATCGAACTTAAAGATATGAACTGAATGCCATTTGATGAGTAACTGAGAACAAGGGAAGCTATCTATGGCTAATAAGAGTTAACGACTTTAGCTTCTTAGCAGCTTTAGCTACATTTTCTAATGCTAGCTTTTGCGTCCAATATCTTATATCGATCTTGGTTCCGCGTATCGGGTGAGAGCAAGCAGGCTTAGCAGAGGAGATTTCCGCTGTGAACGCTATCTCAGAAGCTCAGGCGAAGTTTCACCTTCTTTCTCTTTCCTCTCTTCGTAAACGTCGCCTTAAAACAACAAAAACCTCCCTCCTATATCCTAAAATCCTATAGGTCGAGCATCTTCGAAACCTATCCTTCCTATGAAGAAAGCCAGACAGCAATCTTAACTAGTGATCTCATGATACTGATTCTTCCTGGTCCTATTCCTCTTCATTGATTGAAAGCTCTTTAGCAACAATTAACTCTTTAAAAGAAAGGATCGGAGATACATTATAAAAGGAGGAGGGTGTTTAGGAGCTGGTTTGACGGAACCAGCAAGTTTACTTGCTAGAGTAAGAGACCTGGTGGTAACAACCAGATTCTGTTTAGGAATAATCCTGTTTTCGAATTCACTCTTTGCTTTGAAGGCGCAGATGAAGAAAGGCTGTCAAGAACGTAGAGGGGGTAGTAGGGAAGTCCTTTCTTTCTCTTTCCCAGGACTATAAGATTAGTAGCTAGGAGCTCAAGTCTGTTGACTTCACTCCGTCATTCCGAGAGAAGGAATGGAATCCGTCTCTTTTTAAAGGCCTTCACCAGGGTCTAACCCTTTAATTAGGGTTAGACGGGAAAGAATATGTTTTTAATTCCCTTTGTTACTCCTTACTCCGAGACGTCACTAACCTTTCATACGAATCATACGAACATCGTTTAACTCTTTCTTTCAACCCTATACTAAACGGTCAATAAAGACGTTGTGGGAAAGTTAGCTATGAGTTCTTTTGTTAGCTTCCGGCTTATCCTTAGCTGTCTTTTTTTTGCAAAGGGGCTAAAATGAATCCCGCATTTTAGCTCTCATCTCAGAGTTCTAATAGAAATAGAAGGCTTAGTTAATGAGCTTATCGTGATCTAGCGGACTCCTCCCAGGCATCTCCTGCCTATCTCACTTTCCTAAGACTAGCTAACAGGTAATTCATATTAATTATTAATTTAATATATATAGGGTTCATAAGCTATAAGCTAAGTGACGGTAGATTGTTAATTCCCTTCCGTTTTTCTTATATTCCCTTCGCGAGTAGGAAGTCGGAGTTAGAAGTAGAAGAAGCATCTTTAGCTAATTCATCAACAGGAAGAGTTAGATGACGTCAGAATTATATCAATGCAATGTCAGAAAGGAAGAACAGATACCAAAGAATGCTAATACCGATAGAAGAATGAAATTGACGGATGTTATCTTTCGTCGACTATTCCAAATGGAAAGGGAGCTATATGACGAATTCATTGGATTAGTCTTAATGGTAGTTGAGTTTGACAATTATATGAATTTATGGATATAACATCTTACTCGGTAGCATACCGGGCTAAGGACCAATGGGGGCACCTTCTCTTAAAGCTCTTAAAGGTAATACTTGCTCGCGCTTCCTTCACCTCGAGAACTGCTTTTGAAAGCCCTTGAGTACACGAGCAGTAAGCGGGGAATATGATTAATCACTTGCTTTGTGTCTTTCACCTCCCAACCCACGCCGGGTTATGTTCGTTCCTCAACCCCAACCAGGGTCTTGCCTTCTTGGAGGCATGCCAACAAGGTCTCACTTCACCACTCTGGCATTCCTAGGCTAGGCGTATTCGTTCTTTTCATCGTAAGATGATAAGTAGGAGGGGCGAAACTGTGGATCAACTGGTTCGCTTTTCCTCTTTTATCTATTTCGATGTTTTCTCCAAGTTGATTATTCTTATAAAGAAAGGACGATTGGGGTACGATTCTATCGTGAAGAGGCCGCCCTCTTCCTCCGGCGAACGGAGCGCCAAGAAGCTTTTCTGCGATCAAGAAGACCTAACCGCTTCTCCGCCATTTATCTTCCTATCAGCCTCGGCACCCTTCGCGGCAACAACGGTCCCGTTCTTCGCCGCTGCGTTTCCGACCCTTACAAACCGCCGCTCTGAACCCGAATCGTAGAACTCGGACATGATAGATTTATCATCTAAGGTTAATAAATTCAATGATCGGCTTCTTTCTTGCTCGAGTCGAATCGCAGCCCGGTCAGTCAAAGGACAAAGCTTTCCTACCCTTATAGAGAAAGGTAACTGTTTACTAGGCTATTCTTCCCATTTCGAAAGAGGCCAGATACAGATACCACTATGAGTAGCCCTTCCCACCAAGCCAAGGAAAGAAGGCAAAGTACTTTAAGAGGGGAAGAGCTTGGCCTAGAATGAGCAAGGGATAGAGATGATGGTATGAATGCATTCATCAACAGAAGTTTCATCCTCGGATTCCCACCTCAGACTTATTCATCATCGTTCTGGTACTGGCCGGCCTAATGCTTTTCCCTCTCCTATCAAGGAATAGGCATAAGTGACTTGCTCAAAGTAGAATGTCATATGAGAAGATAATTTCAGAATCCTCCCGTTGATGCATTGCTTAGCTAATTTAGTCTCTGTTCTCATCGCTGCTCTGGTTGAATGGAAGGGAGGTAGGCCTTATTTAGGAGTGTACCGATGTTAACGATGGTGGTGATGGTGACCAACAAAGGCATGCTTTCTTCCCCCAATCGATAGCCTATGGCTTAAATAAGATTCTAAAATCAAATGAGAGAAGAGCCATAGTAAGTGGTCAGCATAGAATGAGCCTTCTTTCTTCCTACCTTTAGCATTACCATTCTCTCATCGATTACTGCAAACTCTACCCTTCTCAGTAAACTTCTAGCTAGTGAATCTTACCTACTATTCTATTTTAGTGAAGGGAATGCTCTAGCCTCTCTGCAAACCTGCACAGTCCCGGGTCTCTCAATCTTCCAATCCAGCCTCCTTTCTAGATATAGACCTGAGTGGCCTTTTTCCCTCTTATTCAATTAATTACTAGGCTTGGTCTAGCCCCTTCAAAGGTAGCTATGGAGGAGGGCTGACGAAGGAAGTAGATAGTGAATTGGAAGTAGGATGACTAAGTACTTCAATAGTAGAGTTATGGCTTAAATCATGTTAGGATCTTGATCTGGAGATAGGTAATAGGAAGAAGGATGTTGATCTGGCTAAAGAATGAATCTTTCATTTTAGAAGGAATAGAGAATAAGGACTAGGGAGGGGCCTTATTTAGGTAGGAAGAGGCTGAAGATGAGGCGGTAGACACAAAACGACTCAAAGAATTACATAGAAAAGAACCAGGCCACTGGAGTAGAAATTGGAAATAAAAGGGCTGTGGGAAAGGATCCAAGAGGAAGTAGGTTTGCGGTGAGCCCCGCCCAGCGGAGACGACCAAGGTCTGGTAGCGCCGGTTCTTTGACATGCCGAGGTGATCCCTTCTGACTAAGTGACGAAAGCTTGAACTCGAGTGAAATCTTGTCTGAGTTCAGAAAGAAGTGGAACGATAAAGCGTACTTTTAATTCCGGGAGGAATCGTTTAGTAGGGTTCAGATTGAACTTGAAATGTAAATGTTTCAGGTAGGGCTAGAGAGTCAATAAAAACCAAGGTTGCTCCTGTGGTTAACCCTGGGCCTGACTAAATAAGGAAATGTTGGGGATGATTCTAACAGGTCTTGCTCTGATCTAACGCGGAAAAGAGGACCAACAGAGACTGCCCGAAGGAGGAGGGGTCAACTTGCTGCAGGAATGGTTGAATAAAGGGCTTGCCCTACTAAAGTTTGAAAGCTTCAATTCAAGATTTATTATTGAATATTCAATCCATTAGCGAGAGAACGAGAAATTCTAGTGGACAATGATAGTCTTGAATAGCTCCGACGGAGGAACTGACCCTCCCCTAGTTCTATGAAAATGGGAGTTGGCCTCTGGAGAGAGAGGAATTAGGCGCGCGAACGACAGTGGTCTTTCTTGCGTTCAAGATCAAGAGGCAGCCCCTAGTCTTGTTTTTCTGTAACGGGCCTTTGGCATACTTTACTTCGTCGGTCTTTGCCCGTCTTTTTTCTCTTTCTGTAATGTAATTGATAATTTTTTATTGGAAGGGGGGAGACGGGGACTTTTCCACCACGTTAGGCTCGTGAGTCACTTTTCGAGTCAGAAATTCAGCTCTTGACTGAAGTTAGCAAGAAAGTTTTTGATTAAGGAAGACTGCGCTCCTGCGACAAGAGAAGAAAAAAAGGCCTTGCATATAACTCACTTGGAAGGAGAAGAATGGGAATATCCTAGAACCAAAATAGTAAGTTTATTTATATAGAATATATAATAAGCGGAATCTTATAATTTACTGGAATTTGCTGCTGTATAGGGGACCATTTCTTTCGCGTCATTGGAAGACGAAAGGGAGTCCGCTATAGCTTCATCACCCGCTGCCACTTAATACTCATCTGATGTCTCCTAACGCTAACATAGGATCTTTTCAAAAATAGGCTGTTTCTGCCAAATAGTCTTCTGTTGCGGAGGATGGGATGTTCTCGGACTGAGGTCACAAAGGAGAACCTTACATAACTCGAAAGTTAATCCCTGTCAGTCAGATAGATCTTTCTTCAGAACATCTTATCTAAGCGTCTAGTGTCATGGTTTGATCAATCAATCGAATTCAAAGAACAAGGGAGAACCTCTAGTAGAATAGAAGATTCTGCCATCGCTTAATCAAGCGCTACTGCTTCATTGACTTGTGCCGTCTGAGTCAGAAAATGTGGTCTTTTATGCAGCGGAGTCCTCTGTCTACCGGCCTTCTTTTCTTCTATCATCAGCCTAGGGATAAGAGATCATAGATAGTCCAGCATAAGCCCAGAGATCGGGGATAATATAACAGCTTTTATGCCTATAAAACTAGAAAGGCAGGGCAGGAAAGGCTTCAGTCCGTCCTTAATTGAAACTGAAAGGGAGGGCTCACCCACTTATAGAAGAGTATGGGTCGACCCCAGTTTCCGGTCCTATTCTGACTGACTTTCTCCTCGCCCGAAGGTCATTATAGCAAGGAGCCAAAGAGCTGACCTAAAAGCAGAAGCTGCCTTGATCTTCTACTTATTGATT
>Ga0228711_1000002_pt1:110000-117500 | contig 287374 bp, 176 predicted proteins | sample MedpolnodulmetaG_2_FD_177996 | JGI IMG/M metagenome (GOLD analysis project Ga0228711, IMG submission 177996) | Root nodule microbial communities from Medicago polymorpha collected in Santa Monica, California, United States - brown nodules | ecosystem: Host-associated > Plants >...
AGCAAGCCAGGGAGGTGGCCAGTGAAGCTTCAATGGAAAGAACACCCAGAGCTCTTGCAATGTGGATGGCTGGGCTAACGCTAGCATTCGCTATCTCCATAGCGCTTGCTCAAAAGGTCCGGGGTTATACTGGTTATTAATACGAGCCTGGAATTTCTGGGAAAAGGTATACTACGCAAGAAGAGCTCCTCCCCCCTAGATCTTTGCTTAGGAAAAAAAAAAGTCGAGTAGTCGTAATTCGAAAAAAATGAAGGTGGGGCTGGGCAGTAGCACCGAGATCTCATAGAGGAGGCATTTTTATCGCGGGCTCCCTTTTAGATGTGGATTTTGGTGGTTTTTTTTATGCAAGACGAGTGAAATGGGAAAAGAAAGGTGGAGGTTGACCTGCTTTGTGACAGATGTGGAATGGAGCCTGAATCTACCATTCATGTTTTAAAGGGCTGCCCCTGGGCATCTGGCATTTGGCTACTCTGCCCATTAGCCCTTCATACTCAACAGATGCAGGCTCTCTCTCAGATTGGGTGAAGGAGATGGGGAAGTGTCTTGATGAAGAGCAGCTGGAACTGATGCTAGTAGTTGCATGGGCTTTATGGAGTGATAGAAATTTGCTGCAGTTCCAGGACATACAGAACTATCCTGTGGATGTGGTGAACAAAGCAATCAGCTTCTTCGAATAGTATAAGAAGGAGAAGCTACAAATTGTGCAAACACCTATTGGCAGCCCCACCCCATAGTGTTGATTATTTTAATACTGATGCTGCTATTTTTAACCAGCAAGGGATTGGCTGCTTGCTTCATCCCGCCCTTCCTTCCCTCACCTGTCCCACGCGCTCTTTGATGCCGAAAATCCTATGTTCTGAGTGACCATGAACACACTGCTTGAGACCCTTCTTTCTTGTGAATGGGTACGAAAGAAAGCAATTCTTCGCATCACTCCTTCCTTGGATTAGTAAACTACTATCGATAATTCGTGGAGGGTTCTTCAAGGGCCCTGACCGATAGGAATCAAGGATGAGTCTCTACATCTATCTTATATCTGTTCATTTAGGATTAAAAAGGCTTTAGGAAGACAATGAGATCTCAGACTTTCCTGAAAGCTTAGTAAGGGAGTCCTAAGTCGAATAGCCTTATTCAATTCAATGATTTTTGAGTGAATACCCGAAAGAATGGACAACCCACGGGGTCACTCTGTTCTTAAAGACTCATGTTATCGTTCACGCTTCCCGGCCAGGGATTCAATACCTAAAAGGCAGCTACATGTCTACTATTTATTCATACTTTAGATTAGAAATGAAGGACTCTCTCTATCCTGAGTTACTCAACCAGACCCGGACCTTACTCATACTTACTTCCCGGTACTCAAATCCGCTATTTCTCAACCGGACTCGAAGACAGTGTTCTAACCATTTCAAAGTGCTAGTACTCGAGGAATGGCAGAAGATTGCAAAGACTCGAGAACAGAAAGGGCATTGGCATCGGGGCTAGAAAGCAAGAAAGGAAAGCTGGAGAGAGATAGCCCTTTTCTAAAGTATATATAACCATTCTAAAGGCTTATAATCAAACGGACTCTCAAACCATAAGGCATGGGGTTCGCTTGAAAGTTAAATTCATGAGCTTGTTAACGGTACCTGGGCACCTCTTGCTAGCTGTTCTACCGCCATCTTTGATGGCCTGTAGCTTGATTTCGAACAGAGAAATTGCTTCTTTCTATTAAAGGATAGACGAGCACACGTACGCGAAAGAAAGCCAAGGAAAGAGCGGCAAAAGCTTTTTATCTTTTATTTAAAGAAGTAGATGCCATGAGGATGCCCAATGGAGAAAAAGATGTCAGCTGGGGGATTCAAGCTCTATACCTTACCTCTCCCAAAGGGCAAAGAAAAGGCCTATAATCAACGCAAAGGGGAGCTCTAAGGATAGGATACAGGCAGGGATAGAAAGATAAGAAAGAAAGGCAAAGGTGGGCTAGCTCAACTTCTGAGGCTACCATGGATGCTTTTTAGATACAGGGAGAACATGAAATGAAAGTCAAGTGGAGTAGGGTCAGGTGAAGAGGCAACTAGCTCCAACTGCTAGATGAAGCTACATTCTGGAAGCGAAGTAGGAACTAGTCAGAGAGGTACTCAACCCCCTCACCTAGAAGTTATCAAGGCAAAAGATAGATGTATGTGCCTATCTCATGTGGTTTTTAATATATATTAACGTCCTTGGTAAGTAAGTGCTTTTAAACAAGAATTTTATTAGCCTGACTCTAACAAGTAAGCAAGTAAACTACCTTAAGCTCCCTCAAAAGTCTTAAGTGAAACTTAACATTTATTCCTATTTAGCTTACTGGCTTCCTTTGGGGCTCTTTTTTAGCCCACCTGAAAGTGCCAATACGGGACCTTGTGCCTTAGCACACATGCTCTTTCTCTTCCTATTCCTTTCCTACTTGATTATTTGATTAAGCCCTGTTGATCTTCAATCTATCGCTTGTTCTCCTTGCGAGGTGGAACCACACTATACTTTACTTCCTGTGGGCTATTTACATCAAAGACGAATCCATCTGAAACCACTAATTCGGATGAAAGCAAACTACTAAGGAAAGAAATTACCTTCCTCTACTGGGATTGACTCGCTTAGAAGGGGTCCCATTCCTTTGGCAAAGGCCCTAAGCTCTGAGTAACTCCTTGTCTCATTGATCCGAAAATAAAGGCATAAGTCCCACGTGTACTAAGCCCTCTCTCTATTATATCTTCTTCCATCCCTAAGAGCTAGAATGAATCAAAGAACTCTGAACTTCCCTAATAGTCGACTAAGACCTCTTCTTTATCTTATTTATCATAGTCGATTGATAGCCCGCCTAAATCGAGAACCCACTCACGGAACACTCACTAGAATATAAAGGCCTGAGGGAGCGGGAAGGCATGGTCTTTCACCCGGGCCGGGCGCTACCCTTCTTCTTTCCGGGGTGCGTTGGTTTGCTGTGTGGGTGGTATGTCTTCCTTATTCAGTGGTTAGTGTTGGTAAAGTTAGAGTGCCAAGCGCTGGAATGAAAGCGGTGCCCCGACGTCGGACACTCTTATTGTAGAATGTCAGGACTGGGTTGGAGCCTGCAGGGACTTCTTTACATAGCCGAACGGTCCTTTCTCTCTTTCTCTATTGAAATCGTTCGTAGAGGCCTTCTTCTTTAGTGGCCAACCCGCATGGCTGGTTTAGTAATTTTATTTCTCCGTCCACTTCAAAGCGGTCTTCTTCTAATGACAGAGTCCGGATCAAGTTGCTATATGGAAAAGCTTTGTTCTACCCCTTTTTATGTGTCTGAGGTCATCTGCCTCCATTTGCGTGGGTTTTGGAAAGCAGACTTTTGATCCTTCATTTTTAAGGTTGGGGACTGATTCTACTGTTGAATATTAGAATCTTCCAGTGATAAAGAGGAGCCCTCGTGTCCCTTCCTTCATCAGTCTTTCTCATGTTCTAGGTCCCTGCTTATCTGTCATGGCGTTCCTTGGCTAAGTCTGAAAGCCCATTTGTGTCAAGACTGGCCTACCATTCTTCCATCTCCGTGTCTCACGTAAGAGAAGGTTAGCGATCCTACACAGATTCTCAATCAATATGCATTGAATAATGGTCCACTCCCTGGGTAAATCATCTTTCTTTCCCTGCGATAACAGCTCTTCTTCAGCTACCGAAGCTTGCAGGTGTGTAGCTGCACCGAGCTTTCTTTTTTGAATTCGGGCGGTATTGATGAGAGCCTTTTTTCCTCGGATCATGTTGTCTGACGTCCTTCCTGATGAGACCTTTTTCAAAGCAAAGTCCCTTGTTTTAATTCGACGAAGAGCTTCTTTATCTTACGCAATTTCGAGATCAGGATATTGAAGAATACCTTCGACGTGTAGCTAAGTAGCTTCGGATTCCTTTTCCTTGGTTGCCGATCATGAAGAATAAATATAACAGAGTCCACTCCTCTCCCTATTCTATAGGTCGAGCTATTTCATACCGTCAACTCTTCCTAGTAGCTACCCTTGCTAGCATTGTGCTTTGGAATCGATTCTTTATCAATGGCCCACCCTTTCTTTGAACCTTGTCAATGATCGAACTTAAAGATATGAACTGAGTGCCATTTGATGAGTAACTGAGAACAAGGGAGAGGGATATGGAAAGGATGAAGTAATGAAAGACGAAGTCATTGCTAGTAGTAACGACTTGTCACGATCCATTGGTTCATATAAAATCCATGTCCTAGGTGTATCAAAAAACATTCTTTTCGCTAAGCGTATATAATAAAATAGAGTGAAAGGTCCACCCCGAAAGGGGGTACTAACTAACAGCTGAGTCCTCTCCGAACCGCAGGAGATAGTTGCCCATCATACGGCTCACCAACTTAACTTGCCTCTATGGGAGACTCGCTCCGGGCAGGTTCGGATTACAATACACGGCTCTACGAAGGAAAGGGTTGGTGGGTTGGGAACGTTTTCAATATTATTATTTTTCCGCGATGAGAAATGCAAGACGAAAAAGGAACCCATCTTTTCGACTGGGAAATGCGAGTCTGTTTTGTCCACTTTCTCCATCCCTCTCTATCAAAATGATATAAAAGGAAGGCGAGCTTGCTTCTTATTATCGTGTTCGATCTCTTCCATCTCTGCCCCGCTCGTTGTCACCTATGTTGAAGAAAGGTTTGGAACCCTGTAGAGAATGAGGAGGGGCCAAGGATCTTCCTCTCAACAGTGCTTCTCGGGGCTCCACTCTCCCCCCCCTGAATAAGTAAGGCCCCGTTAGCCTGGGCGAGGGAATAGGGAATAAGGATGGAAGCCCCCTTCACTCTGCCAGGGACTGGACAGGGGTTAGCTCTGTAAATGTGTAGAGCCGAGTGTAGTGTGGTGTAGTAGTTGGCACTTCTAGGCCCCTTCCCGGCTACTGGACCACTCCAGTTCTTTGGGTACTACGGACCCTCTGCCATCCATTGCAGCCGAGCCGTTTCATGAGCGGGGGGGGGCTAAGCGCAGTTCTTTGAATCAAACGTTGAATGAAATCGATTCTTTTTTAGATATAAAAATATAAATCGGATAGGATAGATGGATGGATCTATCTTTCTATTAATATATATGACTAAAAAAAATGGATTTCTTTAAGTAGCGCCCCAAATCCTTGATTTGGCCAGGAAAGACTGCACTGCTTTGGGCCCAGGAAGCGAAGGGAATGAGCTCGGCTGCTTATCCTCCACACTTATTTTTTTTCTCCGTGCCCCTTTCGCATGCGCTTCGCGCGCCATTGGCGCTTTGCTCTCCTCTTATTCTTCATTGGACGGTTCGGATGGACTTCGCCGTTCTTTCCCAACAAAAATAGAAAAGGCTGTATCACATCGAGATGTCGATTCGTTTTCCGCCCCCAATGAGATGGGGAATTGTTAACCCCCTATTTTTACTTTTTTTTGGACCCTTCATCTTTCTGAATGGAGGCCCGGCTCGCGTCGTTCCAACAACCGGCGGGGAGCACCTCAGTATACGATCGCGCGCAGTAACTGGGAGTCCTTTTTTTTACACCTAAGGCAAACTTCAATTCACCAAACCAAGGTTCATCTCGTGTAGTGATTGTGGACTCGTACAAGGATATTGAGTAGACGGTTGATGTTTCAGACTCGACCCTATCTTTCGTAGCATGCATTCCCATCGGTGTCGCAACTGATTCGGTAAGCTACGTGTCCGGTGCACGGAGAACTGCCTTAGGTCCCCCAAACTGACTGACTCGTGGCAACCTTCCGGCCGCCCAACAACCTATAACGCTAGTCACTACTCCCACTGGGGCTAGGAAGTAAGCCCCACAACCCAAAGCGGCGAAGAACAAATAGAATTTGCTACAAAAGCCGGCTAACGGGGGTATTCCTACGTATGAGAACATAGTAATGGAGAAGGTTATAGCCGAAATAGGATTCGTTTTGGCTAGAGCGCCCAAATCTGCTATATATTTGACACGGGTTTGCCGTAATGCTAAAACTATGGCGAATGCATCTATCGTCATTAATGCATAAATAAAGATACCAATTAGTAGTGATTGAATTCCTTCTATGGTTCCACATGAGAACCCAGTACGAATATAACCTACATGTCCAATTGAACTATGAGCTAGAGGTCTTTTTACTTTCGTTTGGGCCATGGCGGCCAGTGCTCCTAAAATCATAGAAGCAATGCTGCAGAAACAGAAGATTTGTTGCAATGTAGCTCCATAGGAACCATAAATAGAAACACGTGAAATATTAGCAAAAATAGAAATTTTAGGCGCAATAGAAAGGAATGCTGTAACCGGGGTGGGTGAACCCTCATAGATATCAGGTGCCCACATATATAGAGTCAAAAGAGATATGGAGTCCGAAGGGGAGGGGGGTTTTATTCGGGGCTTGAGAGATGGAATAGATAGGGCCCAAAAAGTGTTGAATTCGCCGCTGGGGAATTCACACGAAAGGGAACGAAGAATTCTCGACGAAAAAAAAGTGCTCTCTGAACCGAACGTGAAAGTAGTTTTCCATCAGACGGCTGTTCCCGTAACTCCACTCTCCACTTGGATTATATATCCAAAAAGGTCCGCTCTTGGCCATTCCACACGCTGCCTAGCAGAGGCGTGGTTATCTCAAGTGGATTCTCTCTTTTTTAGTAGATGCCGAACCTGCTGCCCCATCGACTAAGAAGGGGGCGGACGCACTACATGGACCCCTTCCTTTCTGTTGTTGCCAGCGCTTTCCCGGGCCGAGATATAAAGGGCAGGCAACGAAGGCTGCTATCCCAAGAGGCCTGCGGGCGGAACGCGGAGAGGGCCCCAAATCATACCACCGCGGTCGAAAAAGCGTGTTCCCTTCAGATAACACGCACCGTAGGCCATCCTCGGCCTTCTTCGTTTTCGATGATAAATAAATAAAAAAATATCGATCTCCGAAAGCGTTTTCCTTCCCCCGCCGCATCTCCCTCCCTTCGTCGAGCCTTTCCTTTAATGGTTGGGGGAAGCATTCCCTTATCTGAACTTGGCGGGCATTCTTTCCAGCCTTATTCAAATGGGGGGGGGTTGGTTTGAACATAGGATAGGCTAGGCTCAAACATGATTTTAAGATCCTAGCTACGCCATACGTTCAATACATAATCTGGAAAGCTGCAGGGATGACAAAAAGAGGGCGCTTTCCTGTGTTGCACTGAAAAAAAAAGAAACCTAACTAAGTAAGAGAGAGAGAAGATGGATCCTATCCCCTATATCGAACACTAAATCCTATCTATTGATAGAAAGATCTTCGTCAAATACCGGACTTTGCCTTTTTTTAGGAATTCCTCAGACTCATATCCAAGGCAGCTTACCACAAGCACCCCACCCCATACGACTAGTTGGGGTTCGCCTTTTTAATCAAACAAAGTCAGTATAAGTAGTAGGGGCTTCATAGCTACTTTCATTCTAAAGGAAACCGAAGAACCAACCTTTAGTCAATAGGAGCCCTACTTCCCTCTTTGCGACCTCATCACTTCAAAGCGCAAACCCATTTCT
>Ga0228711_1000002_pt1:120000-165000 | contig 287374 bp, 176 predicted proteins | sample MedpolnodulmetaG_2_FD_177996 | JGI IMG/M metagenome (GOLD analysis project Ga0228711, IMG submission 177996) | Root nodule microbial communities from Medicago polymorpha collected in Santa Monica, California, United States - brown nodules | ecosystem: Host-associated > Plants >...
ACTTCTGCTATTCAATCATAGAATAGATTCCGATCAAGCTGAAAGATGAAAGAAAAAAGCCCTATATTATTGACATTTTAGTAAGCTAGCGCCCTGCAATCAAAAAACAGCGCTAACGAGCAAGAAAAGGCCCCTTACTATAGTATAGATAGGCTAAGGTTTGAAGACGCTCGACCCGCAACCCCCTATCAGAGAAAGCCTTGGAGGTTCGCGCATCCTCTTGGAGAGGGACGAACTTTCTCAAAGTAAACTTTATCGCTTGTTAGTCAAGCTTTGAAGCCCCTACTTTCTTTATGGTTGGGATATTAAAAGAAGCGCTGGTTTGGAACGGAACCCTATACAAGGGGCTTTTCCCCAACCTATATATAAAAGGTGCTGGTCTCGATGATTGTTGACTCAACATTGATTTCGTGCTTGAGTTGGAGGGCCCTCCCTCCATCCATCCATCGAGTCAAGTAATTCGCTATCGGAAATTTAGCCGCCGCGTATCTCATGCCATGCTTCTTGTTTCTCCGAATCGGTTCCGTCTGTCAGTCAATCAAGATTCGCCATCAAGAGAGGGAAGAGCCTTGACTTTCGGTTAGGCCGGTCTCGTCATTCATGCAATTCCCCCGTCCATCGATCGATCACGCGAGCATCCAGTCAGCACATAGCGAACGAAAAAAGCGTTCATCCTGGATTATCTTCCTCAATCAAAATGTCTATCAATTGATACCTATTCATTCGGTCAAAGTCTCCACGGCGTTTTCACGCCCCTCTACTTAGAGGTGCACCATGTTGATAGGAATCGGCAAAGACCTTCTTGTACACGTCCTCGAGGGCTGCATTCATGGCAATCATCACTAGTTTATCCCGAGGGCATGGTATGGCTTTGTTCTTGGTGTTGTTTAATAGAATAGATGTCGAGTGCCGCTTTTCCCCGTCCGAGAATCTCCATCTGCTCTAACTGGGCGAGCTATAATCCTTATGTCAGGTTGGTTGTTCAAAAGATAAAATATCTTTACCCTTCATCTTTTCGAAAGCCTAGACCCATTCTTCTGGATCTTTATTAGTCCTAGGTGCAAAGCCTCTTCAAGAAAGACCTCTTTCTTTCTCCTCCATTTATCATTTTTTTGATTGAAAGAGGATAAGCGCTATCCATTGAGTAAAGGGAGGCTTTCCTACACTAAAGTGATTCGGGCGGTTGGTGGCCCCTTCGAGAGTTGCGGGTCCTTGCCGCTGCATGAGTGGTAGCTCACGCTCAAAACTCCTCCGACACGAGTCCTAGTCGTTGCGCTGCGGTCCGTTTCCCGGCTTCGCTTGCGCGATTTTTTGCACTTATTTTTTTCTTTTTTTTGTTTAATCCATCCCCGACCCTAATGAATCGAGTATGTATGAAGGGGTCAGTCAAGCGGTTCGGGTTCTCGGTCGGTTCCCGTTCGCCTGCCCCCCCTCATAGTCCATTAGTGGGTAGGGTGGTCAACTTAGAGGGCGCCTCCTCTTCAGACGTGTCTTCGACAACCTGGCGTTTGTTCGGTCTCCGCTTTTTGTTGGAGGCGGGAGTGCTTGGTCGCTGGGGTTTCCTTTTCCTCAACCAATTCGGTTGTGTCAGCCCGGTTGGTCTAACATTTATGAGCAGGCTGGCTGGACAAAGATGGATGGAAGGTAAGATAGATTTGAGTTCAAGTGGCACAGGACCTTCGATCGACCATGGGGCGTATTCTACCCTTACCGAATTCATTCTATTGAAGCGTAACGTAAAACTTCTCATGTTGCATTTCTTTGGTTTGGAAGTTCCATAATGTTGTCTGTGGATTTCTAACAAAGGAAAGCCCCCCCTTTCTTTATGCCATTTGATTAATGAAAGTTCCGTGCTGCTCGCCACTCCCCGAGGCCAAGGACGGGGTCGAACCGTCATTCCAGGATTTGCAGTCCGATACATTTCCATTATGTTACCCAGCCAAACCCGCCACCTCGTGTGCCAAAGTCAAACGGTTTTTCTTCCTTCCCCGCCCCCTTTCTACATATGCGGTGGCGGGCGGAGCACTCTATATGACCGGCGGCGGGTTACCAGAGAAGAGGGGACAACTTCTTTCTCCCTTGCCTTGCTCCATTTTCCTTTTATGATTTAAAGTAGCAAGCCACTCCACTACTGGTACAGAGGCCAGAAGGTTGCTTCCTCCATATGTTCAGGCAAAGAACATCTAGAAGCTAGCTTTTGTCTTGTAAGCTACCATGCCTAAGAATAATATAATTAAATTTTGCTTACCAAAGCAAAGTGGTATTACTAAAAAAAAGTAAATAAGCAACCAGTTCCGTTCCAAGTGACATGGCTTTTCACTATTCCTTATTCCTTTCCAGAGAAGCCCATCCAGCCCAGCGGATCCATTGTTTATGCGGCAGTGCGATGCTGCTGAAAAACGGAAGCCCTTAGGTATAGGTTGGGGAAAACTCCAAACAAAAAAGGGCCTTATTCTTCCTTATATTAAATATAAGTTTTAGAAAGGGGCATCCCTACCCCCTAAATTACAAGCTAGCGCGCAACGGCTTTTCAGCCGTTGTTGCTTTTTTGCAGGCTCGAAAATATCTCTTTCGCCTCTCCTCCCTGTCTCCATTCTGGTTGATTCGCTTCTTCCTTCGCGCAAGCGCTTGGTTCGCCCCTTTTGTGTTGCATTTTTTTGTGATCCCCCGCTTCAGTTTGCGTTTTTCGGATAGCCGGGATCCGACGTTGATTTCCGATTTATTTAAATGTCAGCTCCATGTTTTGGGCGGCCCATCTGGTTAGTTCAGCTATCACTGCTGGAAGCCCCTGCGGTTGTTCGGCTGCGTACTCCCCGTTTGCGTATCTCACACTCCCAAAGCATCTTTTTTTTTTTTTCATATTTCTTCCGGTCGGCTTCGTGCAGATAGATGTTTGCCGGGGGAGATTGGTGCTCCTGAGGTATGCCCTTCCGGTGGGTTGTTATATTTTCTGTCTATTCCATCCAGTGCCCGCACTGCGTCAGAAAATCTTCGTCTTCGATCTCTCTTCGCAACGCAATAAAGAAGTCTAACAGTTTATCTCGGCATCTGTCTTTTAAGTCATTGATCTCATATCTATAAGCAGGGGGGTCTGCGTTCACTATTAAGCCTACGCCCGTCCATTCCTTTCAAGCTTTATCCCGCCCTTAGACTCGTTACGCTTAACGCCCACTTACTTAAAGACTCGTTGGCTCCGCGCTCTATTCGGTCGGAACCCGGTTTGAGAACCTTCTCTCATAGATTCCTTTCACCAAGTCATCGCCAGCAATCAGCTCTTATCCCTTGGTGTGGTGTCAAAGGGCGAGTTCCTTTCTTGTCTTGCCCAAAAACTTGCTTTATTCTCATTGGAGAAAGACTCTCCCGCGGCAAGGTTTTACACATAGGGCCAGCTGCTTTCTTTATCTCGCTTGCCGTTAGTCCGTCTAGCGCCTTTCTTTCGGTTGGGGTCCGTCCCGGGGCTTAGACCGCTTGGGTTCTATTTTTCTCGAAGGCAGTCAACGTGTCAGCCATTCCTCTCCCATTAGACTTGTAAATCCTTTGCTCTTTTTCCTTCTCTCCCTCTACTTTATTTGACAGGGGCGGATAATACCACTCTATCAATAACAAGAATACAGTAGCAATTCAGTTTCAAATGGTTTGAGCTTGGAAGCAACCTACTATCTATCGATAGGCTAAAACAGACTGCTATTGGCTGCTTTGCCTATCTATTCTATTATGGCCGGCTTGGAGACATCAGAGGAAGACCGTCATTTCTATCCGGGTACGATCATAGCTTCATTCATTCGTTGAACCTTGGGGATAACCATTAGCATTGAGGTCAATCACCACACCACCTCTATCCTATCATACGACATTACATGACGCGAGAGTGCATGGTCAACACACACCTACCTAAAGCGCCTACGTTCCGCTTGCAGCCAATACAAGCACAACCTAACTTGCACGAGATTCAACAACCGAAACTACAGGTAGTCCCGAGGGGACGGCATCCTCCTATAATAGTTAGCAGTACTGAACAAGCGAGTCATCGGTCGGAGGAAAGAAAACGTCTTTCAAAAAAAGAAAAAAAAAGGACATCGCTCTAATCCTTGAGAACTTCCTTGATGATTTAGCAATTGAGAGACGGTTGCGACAAGTAAGAAAGTGGGCCACCCGGGAACTGGAAGATAAAAAGAGTTCCTTTTGGCTTATATAAAAAAATAATATTTTTTTAAATAACTAAACTCTAACTGGGCAGACCCTTAATCACTTCTAGTGGACTATGCATAGGACTACCCACGGAGCGGTGAAAAGACAGAAAGTATTCCTATTGATTCTAAGGGAGAACGAATCTTAACCCTTGCTTGGTCTTTTTCTTCCCCCTGACTTGAACCTTTGAGCCCAACTGATAGCACAGAACTTATAGAGAATGCGTCCTCATCAGTTATGGTTTGTATTCATCTTTCTTTTCAGCCGAAATGATGGACTATATCCAACTATTGTATTGCATATATTGGTTCTCTCATTCTTCATTGTCTGCCTAAGTAACTGTAAATACCTATTACTTATGAGTCCCTATAAAGTCAAGTACAAAAAAGTAAGATATCTAGTAGTCCTTTAGCTTCGCTTCTCGCTCTCCTATAACTCTAATCAACCACTCAGAACAGAAGTTCTCGGGTTCAACCCAGGCACACCTCTGATTGATCTCGAATCGCTCTGATACCACTCTCAGAGGAAAGCAGTCCATTATCTCAGCTCTGAGACTATGGAGTCCGATAACGAGCCGTGGGAAAGTCCCCATCGACCTCTCCTGATGTTCTTGGTGAGCTAGCCAGTCATCACCAGCGCACATGAGATAAGGCTAAGGAGAAGATGAGAGGCCCCGCAATGATTTCTTGCAGCTATTGAGTTTAGTACACCGTTCTCATACCTATACCCAAATCTCATATCCTACAGTAAGATAGACCATCCTCTTGAAACATGGGGTGAAGTATTGGGGAGTTAGACAGCCACTTTAGGTCATCCCTTGCAAGGTACTCTCTTTCGCTGCACTCCATGACAGACTCCTATCTTCTTGAGAGCTCTCTCAGGATTGGAGTCTCAAAGCAGTTAGATAATGCGATCTTATCAATACAGGGACGCGAGAGGGACGGAGTTACTGGGGGTAATGGAATAATGTATGATCCCCGGCTTAATATCATCTGTCATCACTGAGGTACGAAGTTACTGTACCGATAGGCTGCTATCCATTTTCTTACAATACGAACCGCATACATCATAGAAGACGGAACTCCTTGATTACCATATCGACAACCCTTCTTCTCTGGAGCCTTATCGACTTTAATCAGCGCACTAGCTTATTGCTAGACTTTATCCCTCGAACTAGCTGCTTTGACTTGCTATCTAAGAGACTAGCCTGGGGAAAGACGCTCTGCTATAAAGCCGGTTCTTTTATTCCTCTAGTTAGGCATAGTCCGAATTAGCTCGTGAGTGGGTTTGGAAGGGCTTTGTTACCCGCTGATCAATGAATTCTTGGTGTAATACTAACATACCTCCTGGGTGTGAGGTGAAAAAGAAGAGCGGCTAACTGTGAATCGGGACTAACGGGATGAACAATAAGAGCTATAAACGGGCGAAATCCGATATCAATCCGGGATCTTTATAAGCGCTGTCTGAATAGGTGCACTGCTATAGAAGACCCAGGGACGAGGTGGCTTAGTGGAACATAGTGAGAGCGACCGTAGAAGAAATGGAGGGATATATCATGGGGCTAGACAGCATTCCTAGGCGGTGGGATCGAGCTATAAAGGAAACCCGGCAGATAGATAGAATAGTGATAGTTCCTTAGGGTATTGTAATCATGGTATGAATTTTGGGGAGTAATGGATCGGAAAGAGAGCTCGGGAATTCATTTGTACAAAATAAAGTGCTGTTGCGCGGCATTAGTTTACTTAGTTAAGTGTGGATACTGCTGTGAGAACAGGCGGATTATAGCCTCAGGGCATATTCACTTGTAATGGTGTTAACTCTTTCATTGAATCAGTTCACTTAGTTAGGAATCATCATCTATTCTCTCAACCACTTCATACTCGTTAGGATTTATTTCACTTTTACCTTCAGCATCAAATGAATAATCCAACCCTGTAATATGACGCTTCCTATGATGTGTAATCTGACAACATCCATCCCCGTCAACTCTAACACGGAAGCCCTCTTTAAAACTTTCAAATTTAGAACCTTTTCTAGCTAACTCTATCATAGGCAATGGAAATTGACATTTATGTAAAATATCATTTATTTTGATAACCGTGTTTGCCACAACCTGTGATATCGGGGTTGTTAGATACATCCCTTTAATTGGTATTAGAATATATTCATAGTAGCGGGCATAATCCATCCCGATTAGCTCACTATCTAATACCCGATCTACATCATCCAATAAGTAATTGAATAGTTCATACCTTAGACACTGATAAGGTTGAGGAATAAAATCATCTTCATAACATGCACCATAATGATGCGCGAAGATCTCAGGTGTACGATCATTAGAGAACTCGCATAGGATTTCATACTTATAAGTTTGAGTTTTGGAGTTGTGGGGCATAAAATCTGCTATCTGATTTATGTCAATAAACTTCTTTATTAGAGAGAGTAATTGTGAATCGACTATAGGTGATAATTTATCAATTAATTGTGACTTACATTTTTGTAAAGTACGTTGACATTCAACTATTAATATACCATGAACAAAAAACCAACTCTTTACCTTACTAAATAATTGTTCAAAATTGTTATGATAAAAAGAATATGTACTAAAATTGGGGATGTCACCATTAAACTTACTACTACAATTCTTATTGAAATATGGTGATAAACCCTTAACGATAAGTCGATATAAAGCGGCCATAACTATATGATTATGAATATCATAAACACCTAACTTATTAAATCTGAAAACAAGGGGATCAAACTCGAAATTATCTTTTTTTCAATTTACTTTTTAATACTTCCATATGCATGTTTAAAAGCTGATATATTTCATCACCCTCTTCAGAGTGAATATATACAATTATAGCATATCTATCTATTTCATTCAACAACATCGACATTGTCAGATAAGTTTTACGCTGTTGACTATAATATCGAACATGAAGATTATCATACCGTTTCATTGAAGTAGTAATCGTTAACATTTTATTTATTGTGTTCATTATATTATTCATTATTGATTTATTTCACCTACTACATCTGCACTTCCTGCAACTAACGGAACTAATATACCATTTGGTGAGACAGACTCCGCTAGGAATAGTATTAATATTATGGCACCGACCATTAAAGCAATGTGTTTCGAATAAGCAGCGTCAGGATCAATATTCTCAGGTATGAGTTCCTTAACTGCTCTATTAACAGGAGAGCTGCACTCGCCGCAAGGTAGAGGATTACTAGGATGTGAGGAACAGATTTGATCTGTATATGTATCTTTGACAGCATTAACTATTGCTCCAATATCCATTGATTTGTATAACTCGCCGTAATCTAATGCTAATAAACTTGGATGAACTATGACACCCCAAATAGTGAAGCCATAAAAAGTACTCAGAAAGACATTATATCGGGCGTCTGTATAAGCGGAGTAAGATATAGCATTTGTTATTCCCGTTCCCATATTAAACTTTTTTAATCTTGTAAAATCAAAACCTAACGATGCGAAACCTAAATTGGTTTTTTTATGCAACTTATAATATAGAGATGCCATTAATGAAGGCCTATGCTTTGATACGAATGGAATCCATTCTCCAAATTTATATTTACCTTCTATAAATTTACGCGTTGGATCAAAATGAGACATACTGAAATCTTCCTTATTTAATCTATACTTATACTTAGCTAATAAGTACAAACGACTACAAAATTGTTCAGTAGTACATCTACTAACTATTTCGCTAGTATTTTCACCATAGTACTTACACCAAAGGGGAAGTCTATTTACCCAATCATTAACATAGACATCTGGCTTCTTCCTAAACTCCATTTTTGGAGAAGTTAGTTGCCAGAACAACCGCTCCAAACCCCTCGATATGCTAGTACCATTATGGAAATAGGAGGAAGTTGAACCTAACTCAGCATTTGTCTGGTTGGTATTAGAAGTTGAACCTAACTCAGCATTTGTCTGATTGGTATTAGACTCCTCCTCCCAACTCCCATTAAAAAACCGCTCACTTAATCTAGAACTTGATGATGATCTGGATGTATCTTCGAGTGGTGAATAACTGTATCCTGAGGAACAAACTGAGCTCGGTGGTGACGGGGTAGTCATAGATGAGGAGGCAGTAGTATACGTAGATGACGAGGAAGATGAATAGACATATGTTGATGTAGGTTTTTTTAATGAAGGTTTGGTCTTAACATGACGAAACTCTTCCGGAATCCACCAATTCCAGAAATTATCATCTGATGATGCCGTAGATGCTGAGGGCACTTTCGATGTGGACGGAAAGTGGTAAGTTAAAATCGGTTTCTTATTTTCCATGGGGAAAGTTCTTCGAGTTTGCTATCTCTTTGCCTATACCCTGGAACGTCTGATCATATTTGACCATATATCCACTTTCCGATAAAGAAAACATATAGCCGATTATTTTTCAAGACTATTGTATTGCCTTGTGTGGCCCACCACTTTTTTAACCCCCTTTTCTCGGGCGATAGAGGTCCCTCTTTAGACTCCGAGGCTTGAGTTTATGGTTGGGTGTTATTGTTGGGGGGCTCTCTCTTCTCTTCTTTAAAGAGATTTTATAGAAAAGAAAGAATACCAAAAAAAAGACAGAGGAGGTCGATCCCCTCGATCCACTTCTCCAGAATACCTAGCGCGGGCAGGTGGTTGAGGAGAAAGAAAATGCACCCGAAAAACCAGGGGGTTAAGCCTTGTAGTTTTTGGGTGGAAAGGTTCAGGGTTTGTTTCAGAAGACCCCCCAAAAATCCTAAATTTAAGAGGATAAACAGCCAAAGACCCCCCCTAGCTGCGTAGTCTGGGCATAACAAAAAGCCCAACAGAATGCTTGATAGAAAATAAAGAAAAAAGGCCATGAAAAAAGTGAAAGTCGCCCGCCTTTCTAGGCTTAAAAAAACCATACACGCACCTGCCAACAAGGCTAGAAGTTTTAAGTACTGCTCGAAATATAGAGTAGAAAAAAACTCGAACCCGAATATGACTTGAATCAGTAGCAAGAGGACAAAGGCAGAAAAGGGTAGAGCACATGGGGTAGATCGTTCAAAAAGCAAGGTAAGGCCGTAGTACAGGGTTTGCTGGAGGGCCAAGCAGAATCCCCATTCCGACATCGCAGGATGGAATAAATAGCCTAAAAAAAGGAACAAAAAACAGACATCAATAGGAAAGATACTAAGTATAGCGAGGATGCAAAGGAAATAAAATAGGTAAAAATGAAATAAAAATCGATTCCCTTTAGAAAGAGAGTACTTATTACACTGAAGAAAAAAATTTAAAATAATAAAATTCGTACTTTTTTTTTTTCTCTCCCGTATTTGAAGTTGAACAGGAAACTGCTCAGTTGAGCTAGAACCTGCAAAGGATTTACCAAATCTCCTTCCTCCATTGAAGATGGTAATAGTTGGTGGCACTGAATGAAAAGTAAAAAAGAGGAAATTACGTATAGAAAGAAAGATTGTCTCAATATCAAGGCAAGCGAGTAAATAAAGTTTCGCGCAGCTCAATCCCTGAGTTCCCAAGAGCCCCATGCCTTTACTGGTAAACAACCAACCACATATCAACCACATATGTGGAAACACTAAAGTCTTTCCTCTTGTTGGGGGGAGCAGAGCGACGAAGTAACCAAAGGAATGAATCTCTGGCATAAAATACAGGAAATGCTCCGGCTGTTTTTCCTAGCTTTCCACAGGGCTAGAATAGCCCTTTGTTGGATTGGTTTGGAATCCCAGTCTCTTACGTTCGTGATTCTATCTGTTCACCTTATTTTGTGTTTATATTCCGGGGACATCGCAACATGCGATGGGGTGGGAGGTGTGGAGGGACCTCCTTCACCGCCTGTTGTGGGCATTCGGGTAGCCCCGGAGGTTTTGGGGGTGCCCCCCGCTGCCCCGGAGGTTTTGGAGGTGCCCCCCGCTGCCCCGGAGGTTCCGGTATTATTGGATGCATTAATACCGGACCCCCAAAGAGAGGCCGAGCTTTACTCGCGTTTCTGGATCAATACGTTAGGGGAAAATCCAACCCTACGTAGAATTAGCGATACTATCTCGGTTCAAAGCGAGATAGATAGGCTAATTGAAGCCGCTTTGATTCATAGCGGCTTCAATCCGACTCGGGTATTGCGTAACCGCCATCGGATAAGAGGTATAGTTTTTTATCCGAGAGGTAGGGCACTCTCCTTGCGGCAGTACCGCTACCATCTACGCAGTATCTACCGGTTGGGTACCCGAGACACACGGGCCTTCCAACGTCTTATGACGGCGGTTAGAAACTATGATCTATGGCTATAGGAATAGATCAGAGTAGAGGTGGGTAGCGGCACTGGGTGGGACCGAGAGCAAGAAAGGACGGGGGGCAACCTGCCTTTTTCATTTAAGTGACGTTTTTGACTCAGTGCTCCATGCGGGGAAAATGAAAACTTAATTCGTTCGGATCCTCCCACATGTTCAATCTTTTTTTAGCGGTTTCCCCAGAGATCTTTATCATTAATGCAACCTTCATTTTGCTCATTCATGGAGTTGTATTTAGTACCTCTAAGAAATATGATTATCCACCGTTAGTCAGTAATGTGGGTTGGCTTGGATTACTTAGTGTTTCGCGCCTAGGAGGGCAGCGCGCTTTGGGATGCGGAGGAGCGGAGCTGCTCGAACGAATGAATGTGAGAGGAGCGAAGCTGCTCGAACGAATGAATGTGAGAGGAGCGAAAAAAGCCCAGCTCCCTAACCTAATGCGGCACCGGGTTCGGACCGCAGGGAACCGTAGCATGGGAGGATGTCTAATCCTTTTGCAGCCGCAAGGCTGGCTAATCGTACGCAGCTGGCTCGAATACCCCTGGTTCTGGAAGGCACATGAGTCCGAACGCTATGTTGAATGTGCGACCGACACTACACTACGTAGGTACCAGTGCAGGTGAGGCGTCGGTCGGTCCTATAAACGGCGGCAGCGGCGCGAGGAGTTAACGACCGGACGTGCTGCAACCTAGGGATCACCAGGCAGCTCTTTCGCTCTATAGGGATCGGGAGGGCATAGCACAATTCTTCTTGGAGGAGGGTTGGTTTGCCCGGGTGACTGATCCTGCCATAATGTACTCCTACCTACACGCACCGGCAACCGAAGTCGAGCATACATACGACGATCTTCATGCGTGAATAGCCGGGAGGAAAGAAAGGGCGGTAGATGATAATTAAAAAGGGCGCCGCGTCTGGACGGGCGGGCAGAATGGATGAGCGAAAGGTGCCATGGAGTGAGGAATACCCCGAGTCTCATGTAAGACAACTAAATGCACCTCGAGGTGCAGCCGAGGAACTGGGGGACCTTCTCGAGCACAGGATAGGCAATTGAGAGATAGAGCTAGCCTATTCGTTATGGGGAATCTATGCTCCGGGCCGAAAAGAATAGAGCTTACCTACGGCACCTGGCTTTCTCCGGCGCATATTAGCTTAGCTGCGCTTAATAGGCCGGCTTCCTCTCTGGCGGCCACTTACCTTACCCACGCTACACTCCCACTCCAAGCTACGCCTGCTGAGCAAGATGCATTGCGATTTCCTCTTCTGTGGACGCACCGGAATCTTCTCCAGGACGAGAAGATAAAGACTTTTATGGCGGGCTTTATCTCGTAAAGCCAAAGACGCCCGGGGGAAGGGGACATAATCAATAGAACCTGGCTGGGGTAGTGAGGCCCATTCCTAACCAGTTTCGAAAAGGTCCGCTCATGCTGGAGGGAGCATCCCCACTTAGTGATCGGTCCGCTAGTTCGCGCAAATCCGAATAAGTTATCACGGACGAGCCACATGCAGGGAAACTTGCACGTGTGGTTCTGGCCGGGCTTTCCTGAGGTATCTAATAACCTTGCTTCTGCTCGCCGCTGGCGCACCTCTCCTAACTATTGCCCATTTATTCCGGAATAATCTTTTTAGGAGGGACAATTTTACATATTTCTGCCAAATCCTTCTATTATTAAGTACGGCTGGTACCATTTCGATGTGTTTCGATTCTTCCGAACAAGAGAGGTTTGATGCTTTTGAATTCATTGTATTAATTCCACTTCCTACTCGCAGTATGCTCTTTATGATCTCGGCTCATGATTCAATTGCCATGTATTTAGCTATTGAGCCTCAAAGTTTATGTTTTTATGTGATGGCAGCATCAAAAAGAAAGTCTGAATTTTCCACGGAAGCCGGCTCGAAATATTTGATCTTAGGTGCATTTTCCTCTGGAATCTTACTGTTTGGGTACGACCGGACAACTACCGATATCTAAAAATATCCTTTCTTAGCTTAGAATGTTGTTGTTAAATATATATCGTAAACTATCGGATCGGGTATTGTATTACTTAGATGTGAAACTTGCAGACCTCATTGGTGATCTTACGGGGGGAACTAAATAAAAAAAAATATATAGACTTGTAGAGACCCTCTATGTAGTTGTCTGGCGATCGATCTACATCTTTCCTCAAAGCCCTGGGGCTGTGTCTCGATCTCCTACGTGCGAAATCTGAGGGACTAGTTCCTATGGAGATTCCCTTTGGTCTAATTCCACGCCTTATGACGAAAGGAGAGTCGGCGTGGCGTAAAGTTAAGATTGAGGGAAATAGAGATAAATTCCCTTATGGGGTATTCCGAAGGTGTAACCTAGGCAACGAAATAAAAAGGGGCCCGAGACTTCAACTAGAGGAGCGACCAGTTGGTTCACCAAACCCCGACCCAGCGTCACGCGTTCTCCAGGTCCGAAGGGATCCAGTGCCCAACTACCGACTCCTTCCGGAATTGCGTTATCGGAGCCGAGCCAGGAATGGCCGTTAGTGGACACCTACCACTTTTCACCGGTTAGAGAGGCCCTCTTTAATACATTAAGAAAAGATGTTCACAGGGGCCAGAAAGACTCGGTCATAGGAACTTAGACCGCCTACGCGCTGGTAAACGAAAACCACCTCGACCGGATCAGAGTAAACAACAATGTCGAATCAGGCCGCCCCTTGCCTTGAAAGAATTCACAGGCGGCCACCAGCTTTCATTAATTCAATCAATAAGGGGATATCTGCTGCTTACTGCTCACGGAAACATCCGACCTATACTATAGTCAAGTCGTCCGCCTATCTTTCTGATCTCTCTTCCTTCTATTTTTCATATTTTTGGCTTTGACCAATTCAAGGTGAAAAAAAATGGGGTTGGCTAAAGCTAAAAAAGGGGAAGAGAGGATAGCTTTGGGGTACGCTCACTTCTGCATTTTTTTTTAGGGATTATCAATCGCTCTTTTTAGTGGGGAGGAATAGTGCGTGAATGGCGGTTCTCAGACAAGGGAATCGTTCCTCTCTAAAAAAAAAAGATAGGCTAGAATGAATGCTTCTATCGATAGAGCTTTCACGTCTGCATATAGAATAGTTTTTTTGCCCTTCCATTCCGTTCTTACTATATCATGGGCTGTTGGGTTGGAATCCGTGTGATGGTTCGAGAGTAAAATATTCTTCGCATCCATCTTCGGCCTTGTGTTAGAAATGTCCCGCGGGACTGAGTTAGTGGTCGAGTCGTTTTTGGTAATTGACACCCCTCGCATTAGTTTCAATTCATATGTTACCATTCATAGTGAAGTAGCCCTCTTTTTTATGTCTTAGTGCCTTATTCTATCTATCAAAGTCCTTCTTTGTCTATAGCTCGGGTCAGTCCCCCATGGTCTGCTTTTATTTTCTCGAACAGTGCCGGCCCGCATCAGGGACTCTCGTGCGAGCCATACAACGTTCCCAGGCAGGAACTGCTCCTTTCCTTGAGCTCCCTATTTTTTTTGTTCCTCCCATCCCAGCCAGGCCAGGCGTTGATCTCGCAACGGCCCTCCAGCATGTCCTCATATCGCGTCCGTCACCACAGCAGCGCATCCCCAGATAGATACTAGCCATTGTGACTTGGTCGTAAAAAGGGGCACAAACATAAAGTACTATTCCATATCCCAAAAGTTAGTCTTCGATCCTTAGCATCTCGGGTGCCAACGAATGCCTTTGGTTTCGCTTGATTCGAACCATCTCCGTCGAGCCACTGCTTACGGTCTTATGTAGTATGGGGACCTCGCCCCTATTCTCTAAAGCTTGCCAGCCACCCCGTGGAAGGTCACACAAGAAGGCTATTCGACCGACAAAACTTAGGAATTAGTGCGTGCTGAAAAATTTACTTTTCTTTCTAAGTGAAGGGCAGGAGAAAGAATCTTGCATCTATCTCGAGTTGCTCCCTTGAGCGATCTATCCCTGGTTTTGTGACGTCGAGTTTGCTCTATTCTCTCAGCTCGGGCTCCTTTCAAGCTTAGCTTCGCGCATGATAATGATAGCGGCATTCTTTTTTTTGTTTTGGGGAAGGAAGTCGCTCGCTAGTGCACTGCACCTCACCCAAGGTTCACGTCGCTAGGTCAATTCATGCTTCGACGCACTCCCGCCTCGTGTTTTCGACAGAGTGTTGTGCCATACTTCGAGAATGACACGGTTCGGAGGAACTCTAACTCATTTGGGTGAAAACTCCTTCTTCCAATCCCGTAGAGAGGCCCGGAAGAATAACAAGACGATTGACCAATTGAATCATCTTAAATTAAAGACATCATGCCCTAGACGCGAAGGTGAGTAAGAGAGCCGGGTGAATTCTGCGAAGATAGAAGAGCGGACTTCTGAGGAGACTGGAAGCCTATAAATAATAGGAATGGCAAACTGGAACCTCATCCTTCAAAGGTTTGGTGTATATGTGTCCTATTCGTAACGACCCCGACCTTGCGTCAGTCAGGGAAAGTGGCAAAAAGCCTAAGACTCTACGGGCTAGCCGGGCGCCAATAAAAGAAAAAGCCTTTCAGCATTCTAGTTTGCATGGTCAAATAGTGGATCCCATATACAATAAACTTAGGTGGGTTTCTAGTATAGGTGACTTTCCACGATGCTGCTATTTACTGAACAAGTTTGACTCCAATTCAAATATAAGACAAATATTTGTCTAATTAATTTAATGGGACGGTGCGTAGCTTGCCTATATGCTTTCAGGCGGTCCTTCAAATATCGAGGACTATGATCCAACTACTCGCTAGAACGATCTATTCTCTCCTGCCTTAGGCATCGCAATCTTCATGACAGCGGTCGTACCGATCAAACAAAGCAGAAAGTAAAGTGAAAGGGCTCTTTGCTCTCGGTCTTGGGAGAACGTTCATAGAGTTTTCTTATGTGGTCACCAACTTCACACGTCCGCGCCTACTGCAGCTGGAGGATCAGGGCTAACTTCCAGGGATGGGCACAAAACCAATCCCATGTTCTAAATGAATCTATCTTTCCACTAGTCTGAGAGCGGAAAAACTCCTAGATAAAACCAAACCTGATTGAAACCAAAGGAGAGCCCGAAAGATGAGGAAATCGAACTGCGAACGTACGTTGGATATGTAGAGGTACACATATGTAAGGTCATTAAACTGCTCAACCTTACCCCTTAATGGTTGCATGAAGATCCCATAAAGAAAATAGATAGATGGATTGTCAAAAAAGGCTACCTAATAAGGTAAAAATGCTTAGTCATAGGATCAGCGATTAGCAACTGAGACCGGCCAATGGCAATGGGTGAGAGATTTGAATCGAGATTAGCTTGGCTACTTTTCCGCCCTATAGGAAGATTAGCTTCACAGGTTACTTTTTTCGGCTTCAGTCCAGAGATCTAAAAACATACGATAATCGAACCCCTGGGTGAAGTGAAGTTCTCTTAAGCGGCTGGCTTCCTCCTGAGCTCTAGTTCAGTTCCTCGGATTGAGATAGAGAGCCTACCGACCCCTTCCCTTACTCAATAGGACTAAATAGTTAATATAGATAAAGGTCTGAATGATTGGCTTGTCTAAGGCCGACCGTACCTAGTGCTTTGCTTAGTTAGTCGTTTACCTTTGCTTTGGAAAGATGATGTTGGAAAGCGGTTAGGAAGCAGCTCCTTATAAACCAGGGGCACTTACTTTCATTCCCGAAGGCTAAGTCCCTGGACAGAATCAACCTAGTTATCATAGCAGGGAGTGGCGACTGCTTAGTCTGTTAAGCTGCAATTCGTTAACTTCCAGACTGGTAGTTGTGTGCGGGGTGAAAGGACGAGAACCTGCTGGCGGACTGACTTCTTAATTAGCTGTGGCTAGCCCGCTTGAGCGATTCCTTACGCTTTGGAGATTAAGGAAAGCATGCTCCACCTTCTGCAGATGAGCCGAATTGACTGACTCCTTTTTCAGAGGTCAGCTAGGAAAGGGGGTGAGGTCGACCTTCTTTCGGTGGTACCTTTTCTGTCTAGCTCGTTCTCTTGGTCAAAAGCCACCTTAGTGGCCAAGAATAATAAGAATCGCCCGGGATGAGTGAGAGCTAAAAGAAAAGCCTAGCGGCAATTCCCGATCTTCTCTTGATAGAAAGATCATATCAACACCGAAGACAGATCGTAGTTACGATAAGAAAGGTATGCCGGTTGATGGATGTAGTTCATTCTAGAAGTAGTTTGTTAACCGAATAGAATTGTTCGGTCGTGGTACTTTTGCTTGCTATTCAAACACATTGTCGAAAGGGGAAGAGATTGCCATACTGTTAAGGATACATTGTCCATGTCTCTTCTCTATGCAGGCTGTTCCTATTCATATTCAAATTTTTAGATAGCTTCTATCTTTCAGTTTATATCTTTGGTTCTCGAGGTTCTCAAGTTTCAATCCAGATGTAATGGATTGTATTTCAACCTCGCGATAATAACTATATGGGTAAATTGCTTGACGATCTATCCAAAAGGAGCCGTGTCCATGCGGTTTTCCTCTCTCGCATAGAGCCAACCTTACTCTATGTGCTGTCCTGGGTGGGCTACCATCCTTTTCCATTCCACTACTTTACATGTTAGCTCGTCTCTGTCTTCGTCTTTGTGTCTGCCGATTCAATTGATGCTGCTCGTCCGTCAGGATGGCTCGACGTGGATCCCTGTTCTTATTCCTAGTTCCACCTTCTTGACATAGTTTCCGTCTCTTGAATACCAACTTTCTGCAGGGGTGGATTGAGCGGTGGCAACGTCCGAAAGGTATGATTTTGTAGTAGATGGCCCCTTCCCTTCCTGAAACGGCTTAAGAGCGCCTCGCCTTGGTCGGCGAGAAGAAAGATAGAAAAGAAAGAAGGTATGAAATCCTTAGCTCCACCACGTGTTAAGCATACGAGAATTGAGACTGCTACCAGCCCCGGGAATTCCATAGCTGTTAGCTCTGACCCCATCCAAGGTACCTTGAAATGACTAGGAGCTCGCATGAACCCATATCAACCCATCTTCAATCAAGAGAACCGGAACTAGCTGGAAGAGAAAAAGAAGTAGATTAGGACTGCCTTTTAGCATTAGCTGGCAGGGAACTCAGAGAGAGTTCGGCAGGAAGGGAAGGAAATCTTCAACTTAAACTTAAACTCGCGTAAAGGGAGAAAGAAAAGAACTGGAAATGCATAGGACGATTAAATTATGAATGAAAATCGCAACTACTGGTACAATAGATACATACCGGTACTACTGGCCCACTATCGCTAGACGGAATGACACTAGCACTCTTAGCTCTTTAGCTATTACGCTTGGTAGTAAGGCGAGGAATGATAGCAAGACTTTTCTTATTTTTTTACTGTATAATCCCAATCTATCCGGGTGATCGAAGGCGTATCGCGATCGACGCTTATTATACGTTGCTTCGACTGCTGTGTACATCCCCAGCCAAGAAGAGAAGAGGAGTGGGTACCAGACTCCCTAAGAGGAGATAACAGTGGCTCCGCGCCCCCTAACTACTGAAGACCTTAAAGAGGTGGTTGAGTAAGGCATAGATCGCTGATAACATCCTTTGTTTGGTGATGCCGCCAATTCGATTCCTTCTCCTAAAAATGTTGGTGAGCCCCCGATCCCTCACTCACCTCCCCACCTCGAGGGTGGGCCTTGTCCTATTGACAAGATATGTCAAGTCAATAAGACTACACCATGCCAATCTCGAAATGCTAATCCATATGCCTCCACTCGTAAAAAATATTAAATTCGTACTCACTAAGAATGCCATCCGCGCGGGGAGATTTTGACTCCAGAAGACCTGGTCAAACTGAACTACTTCACGCTACCCAATCCGAACGCCTATATTGATTTTAGGATCCTCCTACATTGAGACTGTAGGAATTCCATACTTGTTAAGTAAGAGATTCCCAAAATTACAAGAAACCACCTGACCATCTCCAGGCTTAAGAATCTTTATAAGAATGCCTGAATCTAATTCAGCTAAAAAGGCTTTTTCTAAATCTCTAATCCGAATATTTCGTGATTTTTCAGTCCCGATGGGAATAAGCAGCTGATGAGAGAATCGCGCGAAGGTAGCGCCCGGAAACTTAGAAAGAAAATGTCTGTCTATATCATCTAAAAAGAAGTTCAATAAAATGGAATGAAGAAATCGGACGGGAGGTATTCCTCCCTTTAATATGTTTTTCCCAGCCTTGTTCAGTACCGGCGAATGCAGAAAGTTTTCGATTAGATTTAGAATGAATTGATCCTCGATAAGAGGCTTGATTTTGTCCAGAAGCCGCTTTATACAAAGAATATGACTATAAATAGATAAATCTATAACAAATAGGAGTCTCAGATTGGACCAACTTCTTATCTCAGCCACAAAAAGCGTATCGGTCTGGCCGGGGAATGACTGCTCAAGAAAGACATTTTGAGTAAAAACGTACTGATTTAGTAGATTAGCGAGTGAGATCAGAATGAGCTCATCTTCCAGTTTTAAAGTAAGATATAAATGCCAATAATCGTCCTCGAGACTCTTGAACCTATAAAAAGTAAGTTGGTCCATCTTAATAGGAATGCGCTCTAGCTCTCTTCTGACCCAAAAAAAAGAAAGTTGATACTTGCCAGTCAAAATTTCCCGTTCCAGTCTAACGATATTTACCCTTTTGTAAATATATATTTATCTAACATTTCCCCCATTTCGAGGATAAGATACTGGCGTAAAGGGAAAGTCGACATGTCGTCCTAAAAATGTAAGATAAATTCAAATGTTATATATAAGTGACCGAGATGCAAGGGAAAAACTCTTGTTTTACATTTCCACCTATTTGTTCGTTTACCAGGTTAAGAACGAAATCATAAATAAGCTCTACCAAGGATTGCCAAGCATTGGGTACTGACTTTCCTAACGAAGCTGGGAAAGCAGCAGTAATTCTTTGGAAAAGCCCGGTTCTCTTTGTATTCGAGCTTTCATTCCTAAATCCACTGTTTCGTTCCTTCATATACCTCCCCACCAATAGATAGAGACAAATGGGAATAACCGAACCACGTCTACAAAATGCCAGTACCATGCAGCTGCTTCAAAGCCAACGTGATGCTCCTTGGTCAGATGACCAAGATATTGGCGAATACCACATACGATCAAGAAAAGAGTACCTATAATCACATGAAAACCATGAAAGCCAGTTGCTAAGAAAAAGGTAGAACCATAAATACTATCCGAAATAGTGAAGGGTGCTTGATAATATTCCATTCCTTGAAAGCCAGTGAATACTAGAGCCAGTGAAACGGTTGCTACTAAAGCGTAAACTGCTCGTTTTTCCTTCCCCGCGAGTATAGCATGATGAGCCCAAGTTACGGCTGCTCCGGATGAAAGGAGAATAGGGGTATTAAGAAATGGGATTTCCCGAGGATCTAAAACCCCAATCCCTTTTGGGGGCCAAATACCCCCGATCTCTACCGTAGGTGCCAAAGAAGAATGAGAAGAAGCCCGAAAAAAAGCAAAAAGGAACATAACCTCCGATACGATGAACGGAATAGAACCATATCGAGGTCCTAATTGTACTACTTTGGTATGATGTCCTTCCAACGTGGATTCACGTAGAACATCGCGCCACCATACAAACATGGTATATAGGATAAATATTAGGCCCAAACTGAGAAGTGTTGCACCCCCTTGAAATGAGTGCATGTACATCACACCTCCTACGGTGGTTGCCAAAGCTCCGAGTGAACCCGAAATAGGCCATGGACTTGGATCTACCAAATGATAAGAATGCCTCTGAGATTCAATCATAAACCACTTTGCCTCGGTTGTATGTAAACCCCCCCTTCACCCCCACCCCCTAAAGTGGTAAAGAAGGGCTCTTTTGGGTCTTCTTATATTTCTATCTGACAGGACAAAGAAATAGGAAGGGATGGTTCTTTCATTGCATTGATAGAAGTCTAACTAGAAAAAGATCTCTCTATAACTTTGAGAAGAGAATCGTTGGTTTGACCGACGAACTACGTGGGAAAATGGACCTTCTTTCCTTTCTTTGATTTTCAGCAAGCATTTTTTGAAAGTAACAATTATATTTATGAAGTTTGGTTTAGGAAAACTTGCTAGTCGCGGATTAGTGCGTTCTGCGCCGCCGGCGGCGCAGGTTGATCTCTCTGGTTGAGGCTGCATTCTTTTATTCAACTTTACACGTGGGAAGGGCTTACTCTCCTAGTGGCTCGGCTTGGTCTCGCTCCCTTCCTGCACTGCACTATTCCTCCCCACTAAAAAGAGCGATTGATAATCTCGATACGATAACCTTTCTTTCTGAACGCAAGACTACCCCTCTTCCCGAAAGCTTCGCGGGGCGATTTGAAATGGCCATACTGTACTGGTTGGACGATGGCACAGTACGCAGGACCCTCGTATGAAACCCCACCGAGCTTCCTTGCACTATGTGGAACGGACTATTCTCGGATTGGACACGCCTATAGCTAAAGGAACGTACAGCGAGCCGTAGCGGGAGGGAGGCCAATGTCCCGTCAGATACCACGGCCCACGTTCAAGCTCTAAACCGTCAAGAAGAAAGGAGACTTTTAGGGGAGGCACATATGAGAAGTGAAACGTGGCTTTCAAAGTAATAAGATAGCTGTCTGCTATGCGTTTAAGGGCATAAGGTACGAAGTTAGTCGTACGAAGTCCCTCTCCTGTAACTCGAGTGACAACCAAATCTTGACTAGCATATCCGCCTCTCACTTCGCTCCTCTCCTGTAACTCTCGCGGCTTAACGCTCGAGTGAGTACACCCCTGTAGCTTCGCAACAGATCAATATGAATGAGGATTCCTTGTTCCTGTTGAGAATCTTGGATCATGGCCTAAACCTCTCTTTGCTTGTTGATGAAGAAATCTATCAAGAAGGATGAATAGGACTAGCCTTTATTTTATTTGCTTTCCCCTTACCCATAAACATACAACTCAAAGCAAGTGAGCAGCTTGGGATAGAAAGATTCCAAGAGCTTAGTGAAAAGGATAGTAGTCACTAGATATAAGCTATAGGATGGACTTGGGGATAGCCTATATATAAGGTCAGGTCGGTTCCCGCACAATCCCCTGATGGAGGGGGTATACCGGTGCACCAACCGAGGTCAAATTTCTTCTACCCAATCAGCATGAAAAGGCATTGAAGGGTGCAAGACTTCTATCTTTCTGCCACTTCGTCTTGTACCTGTCCTTTTGGGACAGCCTCTCTCTTCATCTTTTTCATGGCCTTTCCTTTCATCTTTCAAAACTCTCATACCATTATGCGCCTTCCCCTTACTAGATCCAATAGGGCCACAAAGAATGCTTTAAGAACAATGCACGAACAAAACGAGTATACGAAAGTTGACGGCATGAACACCGAATGAACAGCTTTCTTCTTTTTATCTATATATGCTATTTCTTTTTTTATCTTTCAAAGGGTGCTCAAGGAGTCTATAAAGGCATAAATCGATATATGAAGCTGGGAACTTACCCATCATAACAAATAGCCTTAGGTTGTTTATTTCCTTAGAGTTTCTGTTTTTGTTCGGTTAGGCTATCTATATTTACCTGGGAGAGGCAACTCTTCTAATAGACACTGATGCTATTTTTCTACTACTATTATATACTATTAGAATTAGATCGACGAAATTCTTTGTTTGTTTACACGTGGCTAGGTCGCTAATTGAGAAGAACTACCGCTGAGATGTCTCAGAGAGAGAGAGGCCGTCTTTCGTGTTTAAGATGCCTTAAGTGAAGCGCAAAGCGAAAAAGGAAGTGGGAAAGCACCTTGTTTTGTTTGCCCTATCACAGAGCCATCGGTATCCCTGATAGAAAGAATCAAACGTCGAATGGTCCTGGGTACGATCATAGCTTCTGAACGTTCCCATAGTATAGTCTAGTTTGAGCACCTTTCGCTCATCCCCCCCTTGAAAGCTGAACCTCGGGCCATCATATAGCCCTTTGTCCTTTTCAGAAGTCTGTTTTCCGCTTTCACTAACACTAAGGATACTTACCTGACAACATATATTGCGGGAAAGGCACTCCAGCGGCAGCAGATGGTTCAGCTTCAGTATTAACTGATCGGCCAATATTGATGACACCCCAAGGGTGGGCAGGAAATCCCCTAGTCATTTATCTTGATTCACCTGCCCAACTCTACAAATTGGAAGAGTCAGACTGGGAATAAGGGGAAGAGGATTCTTCATAATCTATTTAGTAATGTCCAAAAACCCGTTAACGGGTTAAGGTCAGTAGTCTTTACTCGGAGTAGTCACTAGGAGAAAGAAATAGCTAAGAACTCATCTACTACACTGGGTATATGGGAACTAGGACTGAAATGATATATGATATGGATGGCTTTCGAGCCTGGAAAAGACCTGTCTTTTTCACAAGATTGGTGAAACGCGGTGAAACCCTCCCCGTTGTAGAGGAAAAGAAATTTGATGAGTCCCTAAAAGGTTTTCTGAAAGTGGATTTATCCCGTACTAAACTACTTTCGTTCCTTAGCACAAGTACTAAATGATATAAACCTTCTTGAAAACTCTATTGCTTCAAAGAAAAAGATTGGACAAGCATATAGAAAGGAAAGAACCAAGGCCGAAGAATGGTGCATTAGATCCGGTAGCTACCGAGCGTAGAGTTAGGGCAGCTCATGAACCGACCGAAGGAGGGGTTGACTCTGCAGCAGGGCTTTGAGGAATGGGAGCGGCTTTGGAATCAGCTTAAGTAGAAGTGGGTCACCCCATATAAGTAATATGGGCAAGTACGCGAGATGTAACCAATATCTTTCTATTTTTCAACTCCATCTTTCAGCTAAATTGAAGCCCCTTAGTGCAATCGATTTCAGTATGCCGGTTTAATTTTAAGATAAAGAGGGAGGCCCAATGAGCACTACAGTAGTGCCCTATTTATATGGGGTCGTAGAGCCGGTCAACGGGAGCTAAGATCCTATTCTTGCATTCATCTTAACTGCAGATTTATACTTCTTCTTACCGCAGAGGAGAACAAATAAGATAGAAGCCCATATTTAAACTATACTTCCTAACTAGAGTAGTAAGAAGTCTTTTCAGAAGCAGTAGACTGGCTGAATTGATCGAACTTCTTGCTCTCAGCCTTGAGCTCAACCGGGATGTTTTATGAGGATTATTCTTTCGCGTAAGTCAGGGGAGTGTTGAGCCAGAGTAGAGATGACCTTTTCAGCATCGCTGTGAGAGTGAATAATTTCGCATGCTGAAATAGTTTATTAGTGCTTCCCTTTGTTCTTGCAAGAGATCAAGACTGGTAGGCAGGCTAAGGCCAGAGATTCAATGCCCGCCTCTCCTTATCAGTCGAGTTACTTCATAACCTCTTCTTCTTATTCTAGTCGTCGTTACTCTCTCTATATTAGGTGTCGGCATCACACATATCATATAGATTTTGTGTAGTGAGTGAGATTTCCCAAACTTAGGAAAGGAGTTAATAAAAGAAGAGAGGCCATCTGACTTGGTTAAGTCATGTTAGTTGTGGTTAACAGCAGAACCAAAGCAGAATGACTGACCCTGCATCCAAAGAGGAAGGTGCATACCTTTTTATATCCCATAGCTTGCTGAGACCGGGTCCCCTCAGATATGACGATAGGTACGTTCCTGCTGTTAATAATCTAGGTTTCCCTATGGGCATATCCCTTAAAATAGACAATCACAAAAAAGCAATAAAATAGCTCGACTGTAATCCGAGTAACGAAGACTGATAAGCATAAGGATTGAGAATTCATGGGATTGATCAGGTCTCAAGACTGGGACGTCGCTTTTAGCGCACTTTACTTATCTTATTGCGTATACAATAATAACTGAGCATACGTTGCTAATGGGCAGGTAAATTCTGAGAATCGTAGCGGCTACTTATATAACTATTATGTGATTACTCCATGTGTAACGGCCAAGCAAGAGGTGTTGTATTCTATTTAATTAAACAGATGATTTCTTACATTGATATACACATCCTTCACCCAATCCGCTCAAAGTATTTTCAACTCTTTCATGGTATCAGAGCACTAGCTCTTGGGAAACGTTCACTTGGTTCGTGTGAAGTGTAGTCTTCATACCTTGCTTGTTACGTCTTTTGCTAAAGCCCTTACTAAACCACCTGGAACTAGTCTGGTTTGATATAAGCCTTGCTACCACGGAAAGCATAGTAAGAAGAGCTGAAAAGATAGCCATCTTACTCTCGGACCTTGTTTTAATAAAGGAAGAACTTAAGCCTTTCTTAATAAGAAAGAAAACCCTAAGATGAGCTAACTTGGCTTAGTGCAGGAAATGGCAAGAAGGGTAGGGCATACCTTTTTTAGGATTTCTACCCCCTTTCGAACTGAACTACCACGACTCTCGCTAACTGCATCGGATTCTGTGGATAAAAGAAGACTAGCTGAAAGAGCTGATTTGATTACGAACCGCTACGCTTTCTTATCTTAGTGTAGTGCGCCAACTGAAGCAAGGAATATGAGGATCAGAGCGCTAGCATCCCTTGCTCTCGATCGATTGCTCACCACCGAACAAAAAAAAGGAAGAGAACTGGGGACAGCTTTAGGTGTAAGCATGAAGTACGCCCGAGCAAGCTAAATTCTTTCTATGTAGTAATCGTGCTAGGCTATGCCCCTGAACTGAACCCTTTGGTATCCAGAAAGAAAAGCAGAGGAAGTGGCTTTGATCCTATTTTCTATCAAAGCAGGTTCTACGGCCCAATCCTACTACCCGGATGATCGTCTTGGGTAAGATCTTTCTATATCAAAATCTCAGTTGGATGCCTACACGCGATCCTTTTTTGCTTCCTTATATCGCCTATATAAAAAGTATAAACAACTTAGACTTCTATCATAACACGGATCACGCTGTATATAGATTGGATGTATGTCAGAGCTATCTTCTTTGTACCATCTAGAGGGCTGTGATTTCCCGGGGGCAGGACACGAAGAAGGAGGACTGGTTGGACTCTTTCTTCGGGGCTATATGTTATATTGAAGTGGACTGGCTATTGTAGTATTCGATAGAAAGCAAGAATCAACAGCATTTGACTCGCTTGCAAGAGCTGATTCTCTGTAGGCCTGCGCTTATATCACTACCACGAATCCCCTTCTACATGACCTACTTGAGTGATATCGTACTCACCAACCGAACTAGAATGAGCCTACGAAAAGAAAGAAAAGGGGATGAACGAATAAGGGCAAGAGGGAAGAGTTTTCACTCGTGCTACTTAATTGGCAGCAGAGGAAGAGTCTGTTAAGAATTCGAGATCTCGGGGTCGAGTCGAGGAAGTAAGAATAGTCGAAGTCAAAGTGGAAAGAGAACCTAATTTGAGTATTAGGCACATGCACTTGCTCTGGCTTCTTAAGAAAGATTGAGACGACAAGCGGCACGTTTGAGCGGGTAGTAGATAAAATAGGAACTTCTTACCAGGGGGAAGATCTGTTGACTTATCGACCAGGCCTCCATGAGGCTACAGTAAGACCGGACTGAGATGATGAAGCCATTTACCCCCTAGCTACCTGAATAACAGATAATCAGACTATCGGGAGGATGGATTGGGGCTAACAAAAAGGCTATCGCTCATTTATAGCATACCAGCCTCTTAACTTCGCTTCTCGCTCTCCTATAACTCTAATCAAGATGCTTTCCACAAGGGTATGAAAGATTTGGATAAAGTCTCACTCTCGATGGCAAGGCTGGGGAAGATCGATCTAAGGGGTGAACCTATTTCCGGATTCCTTCTAGTGCTTAAGGTGCGTAGCGCTTTTCACGCTTTCTTAATTGCGCAAGAATGAATATATTAGTAAGCCATGGAACTGATTGATCACAAATAAGAATATACTTCAACCGGCCATACATAACATAGAAATAACACTTGGAAAGGGTGGAAAATTAGCTAGAGCAGCAGGTGCTGTAGCGAAACTGATTGCAAAAGAGGGGCTACATTAAAATTACCTTCTGGAGAGGTCCGTTTGATATCCAAAAACAGCTCAGCAACAGTCAGACAAGTAGGGAATGTTGGAGTAAACCAGAAAAGTTTGGGCAGAGCCGGAGCGGCTAGGTAAGCGTCCTGTAGTAAGAGGAGTAGTTATGAACCCCATCCACATGGTGTGGTGAAGGGTAGAAAGAAAGGCTTTTTATCTACCAATTGGGGCTAACCGAAGTCTTGGATTTATCGGTACAGGTATCCCAGTTATCTTCCATTACTTAGTGAGAGCTTATCGAATTGATGTAAGGCAGGGATACCATGTAGGAGGCCTGATCATACACCTTAACTCACTAGAGCGAGCGCCTTGAAACGTCGGTGACTACCCTGTCGGTAGAGTGGCTTTCTCCTAGAGTGTATAGCTCATTCGAAGTTCGACCTCATGAAACATAGAGCTGTCAAAGTCCTCTCCTTCTAGTCGTTCTTACAGTCAAGTGACTGGTCGAGCTGAGGGTAAATTTGCTAGTTTCTTAGAAGGCTTGACTTCTGTAGTCTAATTCCGGGGATTCTTTCAACTCATGTTTGTTGGAAAAGACGGAGGGGTTGTGTTACTGAATGGCTGCAACCTTTCATTTGTTATTCTTTTCCTTGGCCGTTAGGATTGAGACTACGATCTCCGGTTAACCACGTTCCAGCTAAAAGCTAGTCGAACTAGAGCCTGCCTTACGAGGGAGAATTCCAACTGTTAACCAAAGCGCTGATCTCTTCTTTCCTAGTGAGTCATATTCCACTTTGTCTGCTATTCAAGTCTTCCCCTTTCTTGTCGGCATAAGGACTGCCGCTCTTAAACTCCTGGCTCTGAAAATCTCAAAAGAGAGAGTAGCCACCCTTCCTCCAAGACTTTAATCGGGAATTTATCGCCTGCTGGTTTGATTAGGCCTTTGTGCCTGGTATGAACTAAAAAATCCTTTCATCCTAATCCGCCTTTCCCTCGTCCCTCGTAGAAGACAAATGTGAGGTAGGCCTAAAATCCCGACTTTCCTCCTTCCAATCCGGGAGTGAATCTGTCTAGTTCTATTTTTACTAATCCGAATCTGTGTACTGAGTAAAAGCGGAATATCCTCTCTCAATTCTTGGCAGAGGGAAGCCCCATGACCGACCAACCGAGGCAGGGGTAGATAGAGGGGTAGATAGAGGAAGAGAAGATTTATTGAATGCTCTCGGGCATTGATTGAGGTAGTCAAAAATTATGCTTCACTCGGATCTTCTTTATTGTGTCGTGCTGCCTCCTTAACAACCTCTCCTTCCTCAACTGTTTGGTACACTCCCCTGGCTACTTGTACTGATAACGCTGGGACTAATTGAACTCAGGCTGATTTCTCCTCTTCTGACTGCCCTTCTTCAGGCACAACCATACCTTCTGGCAATGAAATTGGATTTATCCCCGCTCGATTTCTTTCTTGTAGTCATCGCCGGACCTGAGCTCTTCCCCCTAAATCCTTTCTATTGCGGCTTTCGAGCTACTCGCTACTATAGTGACAAAAGTCCAGTTGACGTAGCGTAGGCGGAAGAAGATCGGACTAAGTTCCTTTCCCCATTCTTGGGTGGGTTAGAAGCATTAGAAGATCTTCCCCATCCCTATTGGAATGAATGCTTGAATAGTCCTTTCCCCTTTGGCCAAGCTAGTAAAGTACCTCATTCTATCATTTCTTACTTGACTTTTTTGACTGTAGCGGTTACGGCTAGACTACTTTGCTCAGCCACTCCTTGCTTCATTTTTGAATGGAAAAGAAAGGCTATTTTCAGTTACGGGCTTATGGATCTAGTGGATCGTCCCAGTAAAGTACTACAACTACTAACTACTTAGTTATCGTCACTGGCTGCAGATCTGGCTTGGCTCGATAGGCTATGGAATAAACGGATGGAGGCAGACTTGCTTGACCCTAGCCCTAGCTTCTGAAACAAGAGAACGGACCCCCCTACTAACAGGAAGGGTAAAGGGCTACTTTCACTCTACTCTTTCCATTTCAATGCTAGCTCGATTGCAGCTATCTTGCTCGGACTACTAATGGACTATCACAAACGAAGTGAGGGATTGGACGACGGACGGGACAACTAGCTAATTAGGGGGACGGAAGGACAGAGAGAACTCTTCAACGCCTTAAATTACAAAGATAATAATTGAAATCGTTCAGTACGCTAATCTTGACTCTTTCCATTTATTTTCGATTGAGAAAGCAAGGCCCCATTGAGCTTAGCCTAGAGCAGATCGAAATGGTCTCGCGAAGCCGGGAACCCCTAGCCGAAGAGACTTCCCTTTCCTGGGGATTGGTCTCCCTCTCTTAGTAGGAGGTTTACTATGTCCACAACAATTTGTGTAATATAAATTCAAGGCTCGTCGAGACCTCGACGTTTTGGATTTCTTCCTAGGTGCAGGCCTGTCCTTCTTCTTATTGTAGTTGATTGAATAAGGCTTCCCCGCTTCTTCTTTGTTCATTCGTAAATCGCGTCTTTTTAAGCCAGGTCAAAACGATTCGATTTTTATCTGAGTCTACGGAGATAAATCGCTCTTTAAGCGAAAATCCCCGGTTTTCTAAAACCTTCTCGTGATGATCTCACTCCACGGAGGGAAAAGGTTTGTTAATTCATTCAAAAGACGGGCTTTCCTAGCTCATATAGTGGAAAGCGCCCTTCCCACATCGATCCCTCGAGGTGGAAGAATGATGAAACCTGCCAAGTAATATAGTAGTCATGCCTTTCCCAATCCTCTATCGAAGGAAACCCCTCAGAGGGTGAAAGAGGTGGCTAACTTTCCTTGCCCCAGGGAGCTTCTTTGTTTTTGTAACTAAGCGGGCAGGTCTCTGGAGTGTGCTTCTATCGCCCGAGCAAGAGAAGGGCTGCAGATGAGCTATCAAGTCGTGCATTTCTCCCGAAAGTGAGGAGAATGCCCCGGATATCCTCATAGGTGTCGGGTTTACCAGGCTAAGGTAACTCTTAAATTGTAGTTAGCGGGTTTCCCTCCTTCCATAGCATCTTGCTTTCCTGGGTAACTATTCGACAGACGAAACCCCTCGGTTTTCTTCTTATCTTAAAGTAGCTTTCCTTTCGGGTTTGACCAAGATTCTTCCCTAGGGTGCTAGTTTGTTTATGTCACTAAGCGTGATAGCTTAACCGCGCTTCTAGCTCTATCTCTAAAAGGAATGAATTCTTAAACCCCAGACAAGTACTGGTTTAAGTTCCGCCATCCCCTCTCCCAGTTGCTATGAATCGAGAGAGCCCAGTCGCTCCTCCTGCCTAAGGGCATAAAAAGAGGCATAACTCGAGTGATGCCTCTTCTAGTAGATCCAATCCAGACAGATCTAGTATACGTACAAGAATCAGAAGGGGTCTTATCCGTAGGTGAGGGGATTGTGCTACTTGCTTTTCTCTTAGTTGAATTATGGGTCTTTCTCTTTTTCTTTCCTTTCTTGTTCCGTCCTGCGCTAAGCAAGCGAGTCTTTCATTCCTTGCTCAAGTAAGTGAGGACAAGCCCCTTTCGTTTATCTGGATCTGCCTATCCGGGGACTTCCCCAACAACCTCTTCTGGTAAACAATATCTTATGTACTCAGACGGGCCGCTCTACTCCCTGTGTTCTTTCAACGTAGCAAGGAGGCCTAAGACGAAGAAACGCAGTTGCTCGATTGAAAGGTGAGGACGCAGAACTTCCCTTTTGGCTTTCTTCCTCCCTGAACTGAATAAGTAAGGCCCCGTTTTTTATAATAAAAAAAAGAAAGGGCGAAGCGCCCATTTGAAGTGGCGAAGGCCTATGATATAGTAAGAAAGAAAGTACGTTAAGGTTACGAAGTAAGGTCAGCTGGTTAAGGAAAGCTCAGGTTATGAAATAGCTTAGCCATTAATTAAGTAGTAGTGAGGCGTCGGTACGGAGCCTTCCACTGTGGACCGATACTACGCAAAGGTAGAACACCATAGAAACTTCGCTGACTTTATAATAAACAACCTTGATTTCGCTACGCTCAATAAGAACCCGGAATAGCGGAAATCGGTTCGTGTTCCGCTTCCAAACAAAGTCAGTCGTCTTTGCCCAAGTGTGAACTGCGGACGACTCTCCAGTGGTTCCATTCCTTCTTACTTTACTTCTGGGTCAACCCAACCCGAATGGGAAGAAGAGGGTCAGCCAAACAGCGGTCCACTTTGTACATTTGCTGAGGCAGACCAATCGGGCATTTTATAAAAGGGAAGGGAACTTTTATCACCGAAGGAGGCAGTAGAAATGAAGGAGGCGGGAAGCTACCGCTTCTAGAATGCAAGCTTATCCTTGACTTTTTTTAGAGCGTACCGCTATTGAAAAAAAGGTTTATGGATGGAGTGACAAATGATTACGGTTGCGGAAACCGGATAAAGTCGGGAACCGTCGGTTACCTTTTGAATCAAAGTAGCGCCGAGTACTTCGACTACAGGGGGGAGGGAAGCTTCGTAGACAGCTTCGCGTCCTCGCCGCTTCTTTCTGGCGACTAGCTTTTCAAGTGGGTGGCTTGGTAAGCAAGCTACCTTCAGCATCGGTAAAAATCCCTATCAATAATAGGCCGGAATGGTGGGGAAGGAGGCCCCCCTACTTCAATGGAAAGGGGGGAATCGCCGTTTCACAGCCGCTCCTCTACAACTAACTACCTTTCGCCCAACATGATCACGAACGAAGACAGAGAATTGCGTAGATAGAAGGACGAAACCAACCCACTTGTCCTGATCGGAACGATTGAAGAAAGAAAGAGAATGGTGGCCCCTTTCGCCCAGGGGGCATCGTCGGAGAACTATGTCGGGGACAGGGGGTGAGAACCTTCCGTTGGTTACGCCCTTTAAGTGTTGGTTCTTTCTTAGATATGGAGATAGATCCAGATAGATATATTGATAAATTGATATTATTGATCTGGTTTCAAGATCTATGAACAAGAGAGATCCCTAAAGATCCATTTGATAAAAGAGATGAATAGATAGGGCGGAGCCGGCTGAAGGAAGGGCGCTTACGCGCCCCTGCAATCTTTCTAAAGCAAGAAGCGAGAAAGTTTACTTTGAGAAAGAAGCTCCTTAGCACAAGCACTAAGTAAGAAACCTACCTTTTGACAACCTTACTAATAGTAAGGGGAAAGCTCAAGCATGCGAAGAAAGCTCGAAGAGCTTCCCTTATATATATTATAGAAAGGTTTGTAGAAAGGGGCTTCTTTTAATACAATACCCCAACCATCGAGAAAGTAGGGGCTTCAAAGCTAGCTTGTAGTTTAGGGGTGCGCAGGGAACCCTATACAAGAGGCTAGCGTGCAATGGCTTTCTCTGATGGCTTCAAAAAGCGGAGCTTGCTGTCTACTAAACGAGCCTTCACTGCCCGCCCGGCCCCTATCTTTTTTCTTCAGTCAAGTGAAGTCAAATCAATGAAGTGAACAGCCCAACCTCTTTGTTTGAAGCTTTGCTTCCCCGAATTCCAAAAAACAAGAAATAGACTTGCTACTACTATAGTTATAGTATAGGAAAAAGCTTCTCTTTGATAGCGGGGGTTCAGAAAGAATCTTATCGTAGATAGAGACTAAAACCTGTGCGGGGGTAGGGGCGGATGTAGCCAAGTGGATCAAGGCAGTGGATTGTGAATCCACCACGCGCGGGTTCAATCCCCGTCGTTCGCCCATCAATAAATGGACCATTTGTTACGGAGACACAAGACAAACCTAGAATCCTTTTTTTCTTTTTGTCATCTCGAGGCTTTCAAACGTATCCAAGCAATTGGTACCCGATTGAAACATAGAAACCATAGATTCGCGTCGCCTACTTGCTGAAAGCACAAATGGAATGGCTTATCATTCATTGTATGAAGTTTTTAAGACCTCACTAATCAGCCTTATACTTTTTTTTTAGTTCATAATGAATGAAATGAACCCCCGCCCCGGATGAAAAGACATTATCCCCTCCCTATTACTAAACCATGGGGAGCCCCGACTAGTTTACCGGGCTAATTTTGTTGTCGTGACGATACCTTTCTTAGTGGAAGATCGGAAAAGACTTCTCTTCATCACGAGACTGATCGGATCCGCCGTAGACACCCGAGAGACCTCCACAAGGCAGGCTAAAAGAGTTAGAGGACAACAAGCAAGCAGTTACGCTTTCTCTTCCCTTGAACTTGAACCTGGTTGGTATTCCCGCAAAAAACGAATTGAACCGGGTCTGGCTGAGCCCTTCTGTCCATCCATACAAAGAACTTATTCTTGTGCAAAGCGGTGTCGACTCTTTAACGACATCGTCCGCAAATCGAGATCTATTGGAGAGAGTCATCGAATCGTCCTTGATTCCTCGATTTAATTTCGCTAATCGTTTGGTAAAGGCTAGGAAAAGGTAAGCCCGTCATTAAATTCCTTGTCAGGAAGCCCCAAGCCCTCTCTTCCTGGGATAAGGGAATTCAGCCGGCTGTTATTGCTTGAGTTGAATCAGTTTTGGAAGGTGGTAACTTATATAATAATAATAATATATATATAATAGAATCTAAATGGCTGCTTTTAGCTTTGAAGCCAAGGAAGGAAGTAAAATTGGATGAACATCTTTCAATGGTTCGGGCTTCAGAGACTCTATTTCTAATAGATTAAAAAGTAAAGTTTAAGTCTGCATTTATTTTTCCTACTGGATTTCAAATGTCCAGTTATTATTATTATTTTTACCTGAACTTCGGAGGCGATGGATAAAATCAAAGTATTGTTGACTCAAAACTATGAATGCTACCTTAAGGGATAGAAGTTTCTCGAGCTACCGAGTTTACGAGGTGAAGGAGCGATAACCGCAACCAAGAGTCGCTTGTCGAAAGCTTGATTGACCAGAGAGAGTTTCCAGCGACGATAGCCGATTCTTTCTTGCGGGGAACGCTTTCGTAACCTATTTTAATTTCCTTGGCTTCAGGCTAGTCAACTCATCTTATGCGCTTTTTAAGAAATCCAGTTCAAGTACTCAAAAGTAAAAGAAAGAGAAGGATCTAGTGACGTAAACCACATGATGCCAGTGGCGATGAACACATCCAGCCGAAGCCAATAGCAATCAGCACTCCGGTCATGGTCTGAGAGGAAATGGTAAAAATGGTTCCGGAGAGGGAAAGTACCACTTAAGAAGTCCCCAATCGTTATTTTTTTTTTTCATGGATATGGATGGAAAGCCTTCGTTATATGAAATGACACTGCCAGTAGTCAGCTTTCAAGTGACCTGTAGGGCTCCTGCCACAAGGATGGGATGGCTGGCTAAGCTTGCTCCAGGACAGGAGTGGTTGGTTGAAGAGAGGTACAACCTCTGTTCCATTATTTTATTCCCCCTTATCTATCATAGTCAGACTGGAGGCCGAGAGAAAAGGATAGCCAAAAAAGACCCATAGATAGGGGGTTCTTATCAGAAAGAGAAAAAGGAATACGAATTCGATCCGTAACGTAAATAGGAAACGAATCTAGCACTACAACTAGAAGAAAGAAAAACTAGAGTCGCCGGAATCCTAATGGATTGTCCATAAGCTCTCCTCGCTACTGTAAAAATTGCAAATTTATTTTTATACACTGGCGCAGATGATTGCCCCTAAGGCACCGATGGACCAACGCCTTCGTCTATAACCCGAATTTTTAGTAGTAGTGCCAGATCAAGCAGAGAGCGCTTTCAAGGAACGAAGTAATTTTAGTACTCTAGTAGGTAGAGGTAAACTTCGTTCTAAAGAGGTATCCGACTCAACACAATAAGTCACTTAATAGGGCTTCTCACATTGGTCCGCGGCAAAGAAAGAGCAAACCAGGCAGAAACTGGATATGCTATTAAACACGGGGGACCTCCCGGGCTTTCTATTCCTATTCCATAATAAGCCCTACCTACTAGTATAGTACTAGGATCAGGCTTCGTGTTCGTGTTCCAGAATGGGCAGCTAAAGCCTTTTATTTGCCTATCATGACGATGAATGAATAGTCTTCTCCCTCTGATCATGATCATGGCTTGCTTACCGGGACTTCACTTTTCCCTTGGTTGGATGGAAGTAGCCTCGTCTCGTGGCGCCGGTATCGACCATCGCACGAGCAGAGTGGCCATTTCATTCAGCACTATCTCAACATACATAAGCCCAGCAGACGTAGGCTTCTAATGGGTGATCGCATTCCGCAACTGTAACGGATTCACCCTAGGGGTTCTTCCCTCTTGTCCTCGGCAACCAGCAAGTTTCTCCTTCATCGGACAATCTCGTGCCTGAGGAGGACTCTTACAAATGAAAGAGCCAGAGTCCGCCTTAGAAGGCCTTCTTTGCTGTCCATCTGTGTGAGAGGCATTCTTCAACTTCTGGCCCGATTTATTATTGTTAATTTCAACCCCTCTGTTGTGCACTAAGAACTTTAGGAAGTTTCCTGCTGTTACGTCAAATGCACATTTATTTTTACGGGTTCATCTTCAAGCCGTGTTCTCGCGCTCAAACACTGTCTTGAGATCAGACAAATAACCCGAAGGAAAGACTTCACAACTACATCGTCAATATACACCACCTCTACGATGTTGACAATAAACTAATGGAAGATGAGGTTCATTGCTCGCTGGTAGGTAACTATAGCGTTCTTCAGACCGAAGGGCATCACCTGCCAGCAGAATAGTCCGTCCGTCCAACAGCACCCGGACAACGGAACGCTGTTTTTGCCTCGTCCTCTTTGGAGATGAAAAGAAGGTTATACCCTAAGTGACCGTCCATGAATGAAAGAATGGATTGCCCAGAAGCTCTGTCCACTAACAGATCAGCGATTGGCATTGGTTTTGGTGGGGCTGAGATTCCGGAATTGCATTCTTTCCCCCCCCAGCCCCCCTTGCTCTGGGCTTTTTGTTGGGGCAAAAATACGATAGATAAGGGGATCTAATGCGAACCTTGACGCCCGACGGGCGATAAAGGTAAGGTAAGGGACAGAACCAATGCTGTGTGGAAAGATGCAACGAGGAAACCTCTTCCCGTCCCGGTCGAAAGCCGTGCAAGCAAAGACGTTAGAGGATACTGCATCTCGTAACGGTAGAAAGAGGAAAGGCTAAGCGAAAAAGGTTAAGATTGCTTAATGAGTTATGGCCACTAGTCATTCGGATTTATCCTGACTCATGTCAGTATTATCACAGGGCATTTAGCTAGCCTATATCTCCGCTTTCGCTTCCGTACTCAACCGTCTCTCTCCTTAGTCCGATCTAGCCTCTATTGATTGAGAGGGTTGAAGACTCCTTTGATTTTTTTAATGCAATTAAGAATTCCACGGAACTTTCTCGATTCCAACGCAACTTATCCTTTTGGAGCTGACGTAACAAACTACGCGAGCCTCCCGACGAAGCCAACATAAATCCTATCCGAATAAAAAAAATAAAAGGCAGTTTAATTATGGTGGTATACCAGCCGCCTGTTCTGGAACTTCCAGTTCCAATCGAAGCATATCTATCCGTAAATGGATTTGTATGTATAGCCACTTCAGTCGTGCTCGTTGTTTCTCTAAAGTATCTTTTTTCTGGGAACATGGTCAACCATAAATTATTATTTTCGCTATTCTTCATCCACCGATGCAGAAAATTATCCAGTTTTCCATTCTCATATGAGGCCGGAAAGTTTATTGGCAACAGGTCGGCACGAAGTGATTCATCATGCTCAAACATGAGGCGATCGTTCGTTAGGGACGGTTTATAGATCATCAAATTCCCACAAATGGAATGAGAAGTGGGTCCATGTAAATGATCGAGACCTCGGAAACAACAACGCTCCTTCCCCATATGGAGTTCGGAACCCAAAGGCAATCGTTGAGTGAACTGTATCTTCTTTGTGTTAGTTGACCTAAGCCGCACCATTACTGCTGGGGTGGGGCTCGGCCTCCGAACCGTACGTGGGGCGAGTTTCTGCCTCATACAGCTCGGGCCGAAGACCGGGGGAAGTTTAGGAGAGATGGGGAGACCCAGCAGCTGCCGGTCGGGGCGGGGATAAGCTTGTGAAGAAGCAAATCCCCCCCAAAATCCATTTATATACTATAGCGCTAGCGCTTCGCGTTCTTTCTATTTCATCCCATTTTTTTTCGGGATAGGATAGGCGGCGAATACTAATCTAATAAGTGAAGTAGTCGTCGTCTGACCAATTGGCTCGGACACCAGACCGCTCGTGCCCGCCCATTCTGTCTCGCCCTAAATGGAATGGCTCTCTTAGTTACGCTGCGCCCCGGTCTGAGTCCCCACGTCCGCTCTTCTCCGCCCGCAACCCAAGAAGTTGGCTTTGCCAACACAACATTAGGGCCATCCCCTTCATTCTATGCCGACCCCGGCCCGGGGCTGGCTTTTTGGGAAGCCCGTTCCCACCGCGCTCACGGCCCGGCTGGCCTTCCAGCGGTAGTGGGAATTATCCCGTTCCCTGGTCAAAGACTTGGTTGGATGCGGGATCTACTCCGCGAGGAGCGGTACGGACGTAGATGATATCATCACGACCTCTCTTTTCGTACCGCTAGGGATGCTTAACGCCACTTCGCCAACTGGCATTACCTGCGCTTTCGTCTCTCTCAGTGTGGTCAGCACTGGGTGTTTCCGAGCAGCGAGGCTTACACCCATTCGCATTAGTTCATCCAAAGTTCCTTACCCTTATGCACGAATTATTGAATAAGCCATCTTCCTATCAAGGTTAAGGAGTCAACTGAGCATCTCAGCGGCGGGATTGAATACCCGGATCGAGTCAGAGTTCACGCCGCCCGCCCCGAACAAATAGGAGGCGTGGGCCACAGGTCGCACATAAGCCGCCGGGTCGCACGACAGAAGAACACCCAACATACAGATGCACACTCCAAAATGTGAAATATTCATCTTCATTGGAGCTTTTTGGTGGTAGTCGTGACCAACAGCCATCAGCTGTCGGCTCGTTGGTAAGGCGAGAGCTTCAAGCCCGATTTCAGGTTCAGGTGGCACACCCCCCACACAAGCACCACCCGACGAAGGGGGGACGGGGAAAGCTACAGGCCCAAAACCTTCGACCCTTCTTTCTAAATGGGGGTGCCCGGAGCACCCCATCTTGTCATTTCGTTGTTGCTCATTCCCGTTAGGGTTAGGCCTAAGTCTTTGGTGTATCCTTCTCCGCGCCCGCTCACGCTTTGCTGACCTATCGCGTGGTAAAGAGAAGAGAGTACGAAAGAATAGTAAACAGAGCACACCGCAGAAAGATTCTAAATATGAGAAGTCCCCCTTGGATTCGATAAGAAGGAAATGAAGAACGGGAACGAAACGAAATGAGGCGTTTCCAGCTCTAGTTTCGGATGAGCTTCTCCCAATTATGTCTGGTAATAGAATAGGGCGGCTTGCTCTGACCAAGACTCCACTTTTTGCTCCGTCCATGGAGCGTATGAATTTCCTGGAATGTAGATAGACCAAAAGAGGGAATGAAGGGATAAGAATAGGAATTATAGTCCCATTGGAAAAAGGGGCACCTGTGGGAACATCTCTACTGACGAACCATTTCAATAGTAAGGGTGCTGCCGTGCCACGAGGCACGACCATAGAAGTAATGAAAAAGAAAAAGTTATGTAGTTGGACCATCTGCTCTATCCGTTCGAGTTTCGCTTCTCTAGATAAGATGAGACGCTAAAAATGAAAGTGTTCGCAACGCATACCGAAAGGATACCAATGAAGCCGACCATTAATGACTAGTTCGAACACCAGGAGCGGTCTGATCCCTGATTTGATCAAACAGACTGCTCTTAGAAAGATGAAAGAAAAGCAAACTCTCCAAATTGTTGACCAACCTTTCCTTCAATGATAGAGGCAAGAAGACTTTCCGGCCAGGCCTTACTATAACCAACCTCACAGATCCCACTCCATCTTTTACACCGATGTATCGTACTCTCTCGACCAGGTCATCATAAGAAAATACTGCGAAATCTTTCCGAAGTGAGAGAAGGAGGGAAGGCGCGCTACAACTAACATAACAGCCAGCTGAAGCTAGCTAGCTAGCGCGCAATGGCTTTCTCTGATAGGGGCTCGCTTCTTCAAGCTCCGCCCAACCTATACAAGGTGCTGCTCGCTTTCTCTCAGCCACCAGTGGCTTATGTAGTGGTCGGCATTCCTACGTGCTCCTCTTTGCCCCCTACTTAAGAATCCAAAGGTCACCTTTGGCTGTTGTCTTGACGCTTTGGTTACGAAAGTAGCCGGGGTCTAGGTTTATGGATGGATTTTGTCAGCGAAAGTCCCTCAAACTCAATCACAACAACATGTCGTGACCGGTTAGGCTTGGTGGATTTTGTCAGAAAAGAAAGTAGGTTTCGGGGGTGGGTTCATTGATTAGTACACCTCCGGTGCTGATAAGGTCGGGACCGTGGTCGTCCGTCTCAGGTTTGCCGGCCGATAAGATCTCTGAGATTGACCAGCCAGCTGGGTTGGTTTGGCTATTCCTTTCTATTGAAAAGAAGGAGTCAGCTGTCTGCGCGAGTCACCTTCTTCTAGGCTCCGCTGGACGACACGGCATTCTCGTTTAAATATAGGCCGGCCGCACTTGTGATGGTTCCCCAAGATCCAATATATATGACCACTTAGGTCTACGTTGCCACGATATTTTTCTATGGAAGCGGGCGGGCTGTTAGAAGTTCGGCCCGGTTTTTTTGGTGTCGTAGGGGAGGGATTGACCTTTTTAACGCATATTCACTCGTACCGGCATGGCCCCACTGATTTGTTTTCGATCGGAGCATCAAGCAGCGCAACCCGGTTCTACTTGACTAAGCCCCGTGCTCGTCCAAGGAGGGAGTTTGCTTTACCCAACTCCCTTTTTGATAACAAGGCAGAAACCCCCGACCCGACATTCATTAGTTTCGAATGAAGAATGAAGAGTGCCCCAGCAAGCACCTACTCCTATCAAAATTAAAAGCGTGACTTTACTAAACAAGCAATAAAAGCTCTTTACTAATAAAATATAAAGGGCTTTTATCGCTTGTAGCTTTCTTCGCATGCTTGAGCGCATTAATAGAATACAATACATATAAAATAAAAAATGAACTTGAGTTTTCAATAAGGCTCGCGTAGGGGCGCTCACGTTTTTTGGCTTACCTAAAATCTTAGATTTTTAAGTTGGTAAAGACCCACCCCTTGTTTCAGTCAGAATGAGTCCCCGGGACCCCGGGACATTGGCTTCCGCCAACAGTGGACTATTAAGGATCGCATCCCGCGCATATTCTACATTATAGCCTGCAACTGATTCAGCTTCCGCTTCTGGGAGATCAAACGGAGCTCGATTAGTTTCTGCTAGACGAGAAATGAAGAACATAACCAATACAGGGAACAAGGGAATACCGGACCATATCTGCTTTTGCGCCATGACAATCTCACTCGAATTACGGGGACCTACACATATTAGTACAGTATACCGGGGTCCCCGGCCAGAACCACACGTGCAAGTTTCCCTGCATGTGGCTCGTCCGCGCTTTCCGAGGCGCTGCCTGTGACTCAGCATGGGATAAGAGGGCGTCACACTTTCGTGTTTAGAGCATTGTCCGAGTGAATAGGCAGCGCCTACCAAGCAAAGCTTTCTTGAAGAGGCTGGTTCCGCATTTTTTTAAGATGTAGGGGCAAGGCAAGCCCCAGGAAAGTCTAGGTTGGCTTCCAGCTCAATCTCGGCCGGCATCCAGCTCTCGAGGGGGTGGGGTCCTGGAGCGAACTACTCATTGCAGTCTTGCCCCAACCCAAGGCCGTTAAGGTTGGTGAGGAGCATTGTTTTGAGGGAGGGAAAGCGTGGTTGACAAGCCACTTCGAGGAAGCGACTGGAGTGCTTTCATCAAATGATGCATATGGGCTGAGCCATTCCCATCCCAAGTGGTGGCCCGATTCGGCCTGTCGGGAAGAGATTCACATAGAGACTTTTGCTATCCGGGAATCTCTTTCTATGTTAGCTAGCGGGGGCGGGCTTTCCTATGATAGTCCCGCTGCGGCCTCTGACCGTCCGTTACGTCTCATCTTGATTTGGCTATACTTGTATGTAGCCAGCCATGTTAGCTTCACATGAGAGAGCCCTTTTTTTTAAGGCTAAAAACTCATCAGTCAGCTCGGCCCCTTTCCTATTCAGCTTTGCCGCCTATTAAGAGAATAGGTCCCGTTCAAGCGGCCCGCCTTTATTCATCTATACCAGCTGCCACGCACGACCCAATAGGAACGATTTGCCCCTATCTAGATAAGAAGCAGAACGCGCCATCACCTACAGCCCTTTCCTCTGCCGGGGACTTCCACGAAATGAAAACGGGCGGCATCGTCGTATGCTCGACATTGGTTGCCCTGGTTTATATCCCGGAGTACTCCTATGGCCGATCTGTCACCCAACCTACTAAAAAATCTAAAGGCTTGACCCCGTCCCGTTTGGAGAATGACCCTTATGGCATGGCTTAGTCAGTTATTCTCGCAGTTCAGATAAGATTCGGACCGCCACTTCTCTGAAAGCATGGTTCTTGCCTTCCTCTTTCCTCCCTCCTTGGAGCTCGTCCATTCGTTAGGTGATCCCTTGCTCTCACGTTCGAGTGTTTGCTCGTCGTTTAGGCCGGTGAGTGAGATTTCTGCTCATTGCAGTCACCTCCGGGGTTCTTCGCACCTGGATAGTACCAGGACCCTTGTGCCCCGGCCCTTGATCAGATAAATCCGCCCGCCCTTAAACCAAAAACTAAAAATGAGCCTTGCGACGAGACGCGGACATCCCCCATGCTGCGGTTCCCTCCGGTCCGTTCCCGGGTTGGGTTAGGGGAACATCCGAGCGATTGCCTTCGCGGATCCAAACGCGCTCACAAGGCGCACAATAAGAATAAGACCAATAGAGACTTCATAAGAGACCATTTGAGCTGCAGATCGTAATGCTCCTAGAAAGGCATATTTCGAATATAGAGGAGTGAAAGTTCCCAACAACGAGTTGATCATACCCTTCTTTGAACCGTACGAGCACGTCCTCTGTAACCCCCCACCGCGCTTACGGCTCTATACCCCAACCCAACTAGCTCTGGCCCCCGGTCCTCCCTTTCTATTCCTCGGTAAGCGGACCGTGGGAGCATGAGGGGGGGCGGTATCCGCTTTTGACTGATAGAAAGCATCTCTCTTTTGTCCCTCCTGACCGAACCCGAAAAGAATAACTTTATGCCACTTTGTACACTTTAGTGTAGGCACCTTCTTTAAACGTGCCAAGCTGTGGAAGAGAGGTGCCAGGGGAATCAATGCTCTCAGCTGAAACAGGGCTTGAAGCCTTCGAAAAACCTTTATGCTCTTTTTTTTCTTCCGGCGTCAACCGGACTGAAAAATAGAATAGCTGATCGAGCTCTTTGGTACGCGGCTAACCTTTTCAATAAATTTAATTTAAATTAAATGGAGCTGTTCTTGCTACTCCCATAAACTAAATAAATTGGGTGGGTAGGATAAGGACTCTTATCATACAGCTCTTTTTCTTGCTCTTCTGGTGTCCTTTTATTATCTCTTGGCCCGTTGCGCCTGTTTGACCAATGAGAGTCCAGACTGGAGCTCATCAGATTCATTCTTCCATTCGTCAGTATCGTCAAAAAAAAGCAGCTGAACTCAATCCCGATGGCTACCAGTGTCGATTGGCATTCCGCTTCTATAAACTAGATATATACTACAGATGTGACCATGATTCTATCTTGGTGAGAGTGGCGTGACTTGAAGCTGCACGGAGACCATTTCCTTTTCTTGCTCTCGTGCTGGATGTCATCTCGGCATATCGGTCGGTTTAAGATGAATCCGGGGGAGGGCCTCCATTGGCCGTTGACCTTTGATTCTCTTCTCTGAACAGCTCTTAGGCTAAGATTGAGTTGAATCCGCTTCTCTTCCGTATTCCTCAGCTCGACTTTCTGTTGCCGAAGCTGTCTTGAGGCCCTTTCTTTCCGGCTTCCTTGAGTCAGCTCGGTAGCTAGTCTAGTAAAATAGCCTCTTCCCTTAACCTTAATAGGGCTTGCTCCTTCTTCTCGTCCACTCGGGAATTAAGCCTTACCTTTCGCTACTAACCTGTTAAATGGAGTTGAGCTGGCTACAAAAAAAATTGCTTCAGTGATGGTTGCTTCATCAAATCAAATATAGGTGGCAGGGTCAGACTTTGAGAAAGAGTCCACTGCTGTCCAGTCATAGTCAGTAGGAGCAGCTCCGGCTCAGCTCGATCAAATTTCCAAATTTAACTCAGGCCTTGTAGTACCTCGCTATCCTCTGTTGGTAAGTAGCCATTCTGAACTGAGCTTGCTTTCTTAACTCTTAAATTAGGTCGAAGTTGGTCCTCAACTCTTCTTCGTTGGAACCCACATTTTTAAAAGTTCTGTTAGGTTCTTAGTAGCAGTCGGCGACCTTTTCTTCCTTCTTTTACTTCACATAGCTTTTCGTCTCCTTGATAGCTGGAAGTTCTCCAAAAGTATGAAAAGCTGGAGGACTTTGTACCAGCCATTCCAGTGTGGTTGAATTTTGTTCAACAGCCCAAGGAATGTTCGCCCTTGTTATGTTATTTCCACTGCTTGAAGTGATTGTTACGACCACGAAGAAACGACGAATCCCAACTACGGATATATAAGAGCCAAAACTGCTAAGGGCATTCCATCCAGCGTAAGCATCTGGATAATCTGGAATGCGACGTGGCATACCCGAAAGCCCTAAGAAATGCATGGGAAAGAGGGTCAGATTAACCCCGAAAAAAGTGATCCAAAAATGGATTTGACCTAAAGTTTCAGGGTATGTCCGACCAAAGATTTTACCCACCCAATAGTGAAATCCTGCAAATAAAGCAAAAACGGCTCCCATAGAAAGTACATAATGGAAATGTGCAACCACATAATAAGTATCATGTAGAGCAATGTCTAGCCCTGAATTTGCCGGGACTATTCCAGTGAGTCCTCCTATGGTGAACAAAAAGATGAACCCTACAGCAAATAACATGGGTGTTTTGTATTGTATCGAACCCCCCCACATGGTAGCGATCCAACTAAATATTTTAATTCCTGTGGGGACAGCTATGATCATGGTAGCAGCGGTGAAGTAGGCACGGGTATCAACGTCTAAGCCCACAGTAAACATATGATGAGCCCAAACAAGAAATCCAAGAACACCTATACTGATCATGGCATAAACCATGCCTAGATACCCGAAGACCGGTTTTCCCGAAAAAGTCGAAACGATATGACTTATGATACCGGATCCAGGCAGAATTGGAATATACACCTCTGGATGACCGAAGAACCGAAAGAGATGCTGGTATAATATGGGGTCTCCCCCTCCTGCGGGATCAGAAAAGGTTGTATTAAAGTTTCGATCGGTTAATAACATTGTAATTGCCCCTGCCAGTACCGGAAGTGATAATAAAAGTGGGAATGCTGTTACTGGAACGGACCACACAAATAGGGGTGATCTATGCATAGTCATTCCAGGTCCACGCATGTTGGAGATAGTTGTTATAAAATTGATAGAACCTAAAATGGATGAAACACCAGATAGATGAAGACTAGAAATTGCTGAATCAACTGCTCCTCCAGAATGGCTGGTAATACCACTTAAGGGCGGATAGACCGTCCACCCAGTGCCGCTACCCACCTCTACTAAGGCTGAGCTTAATAGGAGCAAGAGACTTGGTGGCAACAACCAGAATGAAATATTATTTAATCGTGGAAATGCCATGTCAGGTGCACCTATAAGAATCGGAACAGACCAATTACCAGATCCACCTATCATCGCCGGCATAACCATAAAAAAGATCATTAAAAAAGCGTGAGCCGTTATTAAAACATTATAAAGTTGATGATTCCCACCAAGAATTTGATCGCCGGGTCGTGCTAATTCCATACGAATCAATACTGAGAAGCATGTGCCCATCACTCCAGCAATGGCACCGAAGATGAAATATAGAGTCCCTATATCCTTGTGGTTAGTGGAGAACAGCCATCGGACCGGATTTGTCATAAAATGGAGATTCTTTCGTTTCCTTCCTTATCAGAGAGGGGCCCCTTCTTAGGGAGCGGGGCTTCCTTCTTGAAAAAGGGGGAGTGAGAGGGGAAGGGAGAATGAAAAGAGGGGGTGGGGAAGGTCCGGAAAGCCCTCACTTTATTGATGGGAAATTTTGATCCCCTTTTCTTTCCTCTCCCCCCCCCGGTTCTGGTTCAGGAAAGGGTCAACGCAAGGATCTTACTTCGAAGCAATCTCTGGAGTTTTCCCTTATCCGAACGGGTCTTGCAATAAAATAGGATTTCATATTGAGCTCCAAATAAACGCTATTGGGATAGGATGGTTCCTACTAGCTCTCCCCCCTAAGAACCGCACGTGCGAGTTCCCCCGCATACGGCTCAAGTGGCTAAGGTTTGAAGACGCTCGACCCGCAACCCCCTATCAGAGAAAGCCTTGGAGGTTCGCGCATCCGGAGAGAGGAACGAATCCTTCGCGCTTGGTAAGCGCTTCGCTGTAGCCAAGCTTACTGCTAGCCTATCGCCTAGAGCCAAGCTTCGACCGCGACTGCTCGTCACTTCTGGGCGCCTTTTTCCGTCACCCGAGATCCAAGTCAGCACCGGCAAAGATCTCTTGATTCCTCGCGGCCGGGCCGGCTTGGAAGCAAGCTACCTGTCGCCTATCTCACCCCCTTTCTTATTATTAGTAA
>Ga0228711_1000002_pt1:172500-257500 | contig 287374 bp, 176 predicted proteins | sample MedpolnodulmetaG_2_FD_177996 | JGI IMG/M metagenome (GOLD analysis project Ga0228711, IMG submission 177996) | Root nodule microbial communities from Medicago polymorpha collected in Santa Monica, California, United States - brown nodules | ecosystem: Host-associated > Plants >...
TCATAGACAACAAATCTATATATAAAAGGGATGAGAAAGCTGATATGCTAGTTAAACTCTACTTATCGTTCTTTAGTTTATCTAGAGCGATTAAGTTAGCAAAACGGATTTCTCCGTCTTTGTTTGCTAGCATAACTGATCCTATGTCTGACGTTCACAAATTTTCAGAAGTCAGAGATTGGGGTTAATACGTAAACTAGCCAATCGGTACCTATATCAAGCCCTCTCACGCCCCCTTTACCAGGGAATCTCGTGGGAACCGACTTGGAAGGCTCTGCCAACGGATCGTAAGCGACCTGGTCAGTCTCGCCGTGAAAGAGGCATATTTGCCAATTTTACATCACAGTGACTCTGGTTCGCTATGCTCCGTTTATCGATGTCTGTTAACCCTGCATTAGCATTAGGAATGACGCAGAAGCTTACATCGAAAGGATCAGCAGCCTTTTTTATGGTCATCCATTACCACCTCGTGATGAATGGAATGATTGGCTATCCAATATATCAGCCAATAGTTCTGTTACAATTCCATAAAGTATTCTGATGGAGTTTGACAGTACTGGTGACTTATTTTGCTATCCTGGCGGGTTCTCGCATTCAGTTGAGTCTGGTGCGGGCAAGAGGAGGGTGTTTGCCATAGGAAACTATGTCAATCAGAGGCTTCTCCGACCTCTCCAGCCCCGAAATGAGGCTATTTTCCTTCTCTACGACCACAGACTGAAGTTAGAAGATCCACCGGAGATAGTCCTTTCTTTGACCTACCTTGACTTTAGTGGGTCTACGAATCCGCGGAGGGACAAGTCTGCTAGTGACCAAGCATCGAGTCAAGATAGGAGCAACCCCCCATTCAAACCAACCTATAAAACAAGTTTTCACTAGGTTTTATCTGGAAGGCGGGAAGAGCTCTATTGGAGCAGGCGGGAAGCCCTACAGTAATGGGATCCGTTACTTGACTTGTGAAGCCCTGTGCTCGAAGCAAAATAAGATTACTTGCACAAAGAAAGTGACCAAAGCAAAGATATATTAAAAACTAAGAAAGAAACCAAAAACGTTGCAGGAGTTCCTGGAAGTCAGTCAACTCTTGCCGATAGTCGGGCAATCAATCCATCCTTCGTCTCGGGCACAAAATAGGAACTCTTGTACTGGAAAAGAGAAGGACGCAATGCCTTTCTTTTACTTACCCTTTTTCTTCTCTTATGTATGATATTTATAGTGACCCAGTAATGCCCCATCAAAGAGCCTATTCGTCGTAAGCCCTTTTCACCCTCACAGCTGATTCGACGGGATGCAGATTCTCGAACAAGAACACATGTAGCTCCTTCTCAAAGACCGGATTCTCAAGCAGGGGTTTTGAAGCTTCTTCTATCATTCTCGGTATCAACAAATTACCTCCTCGTATTACATATTAGAAAAAAAGGTAACCAGATCTCCTCACTGGAGTTCTTTGCATTGGGCTCGCTCGGTTCGTCTGTTCATTGTAGGAAAGCGGCAGGAACCTCTTTTTCTTTTTGAGGTCAGCCCGCTTTCTTTCTCTGATCCCCAATATGAGTGAGACCAAGATGGCTGACTGGAGTGCCACAAATCAGCTGGTCATGTCATGGCTTCTAAATGCTATTTTTCCTAAAATTTCTACCAGTCTTATTTATATTTAAGACATCGGCTAAACAGGTATGGTCTAGAGGAGCTAGAATCCTTAAAGGCTATTCCTGACCGATTCCCTTTCGTCTCTGCTAAGATGGACGAGAAGAAGGATAATAATTGGTTTACCCGGTTGGACTATTCCGGAATCTTCTTCTTCGAATTAGCCTCAAAGGCAAGGTCTTCTGAGCTCGTCTATTGTGTTTTTTACATGGATAAGCCTCTTCTCTTATGGGCTGGCCGTCCTTCTGTTTCGATGAATGGATTGACCATGAGCTTACAGTGCCTTGTAGAAAGCATAGCCTCATTGTTCACTCACCGAAGATTATTCTCTTCACATAGATCTCGGGATACGAGACCTTCCTTCAACTACGAACTAAGCAGCCTTGAAAGTTGAAAGAAAGGAGTAGTGAAATGAAAGAAGAAGGGAATTCCTTATTGGATAGTCCCATCCCAATCCAATACGAAAACGAGTAATGAGCCCCTTTATGTTGTGGGCAGCAGAGATTAGATTCTTATTCTTCTCTTTGCTTTGGTACCAGCCTTGATATCTCAATCTTGCAAGGCACGACAGGCATCGGAACGAACTCCGCGGAGAGCCACTCTTTGGTCCAATAAAGAGACAGATCAGCATCCATAGAATCTATCTATAAAGAGGCAGTCTGCCGCATCAAGAAGAAGCACATCTTTTTTTCGAGAATCTATCCCCTTTCTTACCGGAAGTTACATTTAAGAATATATCCATTAAAGGAAGATTGGACAATGGGGATCTTTACCTAAAGGTGCGGAGCGAAGTCTGCATTTCTTGCTAGTTCTTCTCCCAGTCTCGGACTCAGCCTTTTAGCCGATTCGCACCTTTACTCTCTGTCTCAATCGAGCCGGTCAGATCAATAGAGAAGCACTCGATAGACTTAAAGGAAGGTTCCGCCCGTAAATTTCTTGATCAATGTTACCGGGAAGCAGCAACAGAGACAGATTGAGTGCTAAAGCTTCTGTCCCGTAACGGTTGATCCGTCGGATTTTCGCCTTCAATGACCTATTGTAGTGTAGGAGGTGGCCTTCCCAAGGCCAGAGGACTGGTGACTACCATAACGGTTTTTATTTTAAAGCAACACAGGTTACCGCGCGAGGTCGTGGTAGAAAGAATCTTGGCCGTGGTCGTAGTTCATTGGTGATTGTCAACGAGGGGAGTGGAAGTTTTTCAGGTAAGCCATACTTCCAAGGTGAGCCGTAAGGCGAACTATTAGAGTGGGTAAGCGCCTCTACTTTTCTTATAGTGGGTAGAGGGTTTCTGAGCTAACTGGCCATGTTGGTACCACCACAATTGTAGTAATTATTTCATTGATTGATCGACCAGTGGGATATTCTCTTACGTACAGAATTAACGGGCTTAACGAAGCTCTTCGATGCGCTTCGCGTCTCTGTTTGTTCGTCCCAGTCTCTGTTCGGGTCTCTCCTTCAGCATGGCTCTCTCTTAGAGCCTTGTACCTTTATTTATATTTTTTTTAGGATGGGTGTAGCTTTCTTTCATGTAGGAATTTCTCCCGCTGTAATGTAATATATAGGAGTTCTCCCGGCTTTATTTATGATAGTTGTGTTCTTTCTATTCCTTCCAGCCGAGGGAGAAGAAGGGTAAAAGAATGAAAGGTAAGCATGTCGTGTCGACGCACGCGAAAGGCTATCAATGTACAAGTCCACTTCGATAGCCAAGCAATGAGGGAGTCTGAAGAGACTTCCAGTTCGCTGGACTTAGTTTTAGATACTCCAAGCCTCGTTATGTTAATTCTTTTCTGTAACGGATTTCGATATTTAATGTACAGGTCGGTTGGGAACCTAATAAGACAAGCCAAGCGCTTAGCTTAGTTCGGCCGTTTACAAATTATAATACCGAAACAGAGAATTCCAGATGCCCTAAGACAGATGCCACTAAACAAGTAAAGGACAACAGACAGTATTCGTGGATCGGGAAGACCAACTCTCATTCAAGGAAGCGGACCGTTGACGACAGCAGGCCGGGAAGGAATAGAAAGCGGGGATAAGGTCTCAGTGTAGTCGATGTCCTCTTTCAGAGTGAACCCCTTGGCGACAAGCCTGGCCTTCTATCTCTCAATCTTGCCTTTTGATTCCCTATTGGTCTTATCAATTTACACCCTACGGGCTTTAGGCTTGGCTAATTTTCTTTCTCTGGGTTTCAGAGTGAGTGGGTTAAGGAGCCTTTTTCCGCCTTTCGTCTTTCCAGTCAAGCAGTGGTTCCCCTCTCATGAATCTACTCGACCATTCCGGAATGAGTGAGCTTTTGTATCCGTATTGAAGAATCCGGTTATCGACTCGGCAGCTATTGAATCTAAGCCAATTGAATCAGCAACCGCTGGTACAGTAAGCGGTGTTCAAATAGCGGATCTTCTCCGCTGCTAGCTCTTCTTCTTACTAGGTTATGCTTCCTCATAGTTCTCTTTAACATGATTCTCTCATACGCACTCCTATTAAATTAAAGGAGTTAGGAAGCGATCTGAGTAGTTCTGGTAGCGCCCTGGTAGCCAATGAGCGCTTGTCTGGTATCGAATGAGCTCAAGTAGTTGAGTAGCTAAAGGCGTTGCCTTAAAAGTGAGGAATGAATGTCCTATCTTCGGGTAGCTTCCTACAGACTTCTTCCCTTATTTATGGAAGTGTGAAATAAGAACAGAGGGTATTGACTTATTAGCAGCTCAAGCTCCATTTCAAAGGTGAGGAGTTAACCTTCTTTCTGGCTGATTCAATATCACCGGAGTCTGCTCAGGGTTCCAAACCAGCAGCGAAGTATCTTTTCTACGATACACTGGAATCGGGTCGCGGGAAGAAAGCCTACCGACGGGTATGAAATACAGGGATTCGGCATTCAAGAACTCCCTCCCAGCCATCCTATCTTGTGTAAAAAGAGCTTTCAGGCCAGTACTCTTTCTCTCCTGGAAGCGAAGGCAGGAGCAAAGCCTATTGATTCACCTGTTTGCTAACCTACTAGTCGACTACCCGCACTCTGTAACCAGAATAGGGCTCTGGAGTTCATACCACCCGGCGGTTCATCATAAGTCTGGAAGGCGGCGCCTAAACTAGTCGGACTTGCTTGAATCGATACGCTTACCGCTGTCTATTCAATTTATTTTGTTGCCCCCCGGCCCAGGCATTGTCTTAGCTCTTCACCCAACACATATGATAGATACGGATGGGGGGACGTATGCCCTACTAGATGATGCCTTTACTTTCACTTTATAAGGTACCTTCGAGACCTGAAATTACTGCCTGCCCTACGAGAATGATTTACCTTTCTTTCCTAACAGAATTACTCCCTCCTACTCCTACCTTGCTTAACAAAGGCTTTCTCATGCTTTGAATGCCGGCCGGGTCCACGGCCGTCTAAATCGACAGAGACCTGTACCTCATTCTCAGCACCCCTTACAGTCTCGGGCTATTTCGCCCTTAGCTCGGCGTTCATCTTTCCGGTCTAGCTCAACGATGAGCTCTTTAGATGTTCAGTCTGTTCGGACGGATATGACGTTGCATGTCATCATCATGGGAACCTCATCATCGCAGGTATCCTCGGGTCCCGACAGATATCCGTCTGCAGGCTTAGAGCTTTGCCACCAATGAATTCATTATCATACTATAATTATAATAGCTTAATTGGTTTTGCTTTGGACTCTGCTCTCACTAACGTCGTAGAAAGCCATTCTTAAAGCGACCAAGCAATCTGTTTCAATGTACTCTATCCGTACCCCGATACCTATTGAGGAGCAAATCCCTGCACTCTCGTAGTAAATTATCCTTTCCTCCTCTTCCTGCTGAACCAATGAGCTCCAATCGGGCGCCTTTACTTTCTCTAAATATAACGACCATCTCACCGGAAAGTAACTCGCTACCTTAACTAAAGGCATGCCTTTACTCCAACAGCAGGACTCTTGCTTTCTAAAGACTTGAGCAGAGATCTTATAGTTGAAGAAAAGACCACCAGTAGTTTGCCACATTTGCTGATGAAAGAACAGCAAGAACGGGTTTTTGAAAGACAAATGCAAAATGCAAAGAAAGCAGAAGATGCGGCTTAGCCAGCTTGCTCTAGTCCCGTACGATAAGGATGAGAAAAGGCCCACTACGAGAGGAGAGAGTGATTCAGCTGCTAACAAGCGCAGGTTTTTCATGAAATGAATGGTTATTCGGGAAACGTCTGTTGATGAGGAGGTGTTACATAGTATCAAAAAGGAAACCAGGGCTCCGTTCGAAGAGACGAAGTTTGGTCCTTCTCCCTCACATGCTCCTTCCCATGAGCAACTCGGTTGGCTTCGTGAACGAGAACGCTGATCACCCTCACGCGGGAAGATGAACATTTAAAGGGCTGAAAGGGTAGCGACGGGATGTAGATCTTGATTTTGGAGGTAGCGTACTGTAGTTATAATGCCTTCGACACGGTTGAGGCTTCTACTTTTCTTCGGTCCCATCCCAGCCCAACAATCAAGCCAAGCGTAACGACCGCAGAAGGTACGGCCGAAGAATTCATCTCCAAGTCAACAGCATGTCGGGCAGGTCAAAGGTGATCCTAAAATCCGGGGAGAATCGATAGGAACCTAAGCGAGGCCGAAAAATTGATATTACGCAATCCTTACTGTCCATCTTTATCCACCAACCCCCGGCCCCCCAATAGAATAGAGGATATTTAATGCCTCGTGAAAGTCATTACTGGCAAAGCCATACTCCGTAATATCAGAAAAAATCTCATATAACGTAGATCCGCCGGATCCCCAATGAATGACCTGCTCGACTATTTTTGAATATGTCCTGTTTTCCGGCAGGGAAAATTCTGTGTTACCGTCAGTTTTTTAACACTTTCGGTGACAGCATTCAAAAGTGTATCAAAAGCGTTTTGCTCCAGGGGATCGTAGTTCAAATTCGTATGGGGAGCGGGGGAGGGTTAGATTAGAGGGAGGGGGACTGCGAACGCCCGTCCCATGAAGCGCCAGGGAACCGTGCATTCCTCCCGGGCTGGGCTAAGGGACTGCAATCAGCCGCTTCCCCTGTAGTCGTCAGCTCGTTCTTGACAGATCCGATCGGGTGTTCATAATCTGGAGTAAAAGGATTCGAACCTTTGCATGCCGGTACCAAAAACCGATGCCTTACCACTTGGCTATACTCCATACGGCTTTTGGACGGTAGAACGAACGGGGAGAGGGGGAAGGGAGAAGCAGGGCTCGAAGAACGAGCCGTGCAAGAACGCGGGGATATAGCAAGTAAGCAGCAAGTTATCCCTTCACGGACCGACTACAACAAGCTCGCGACTCTAATAGAAACAGACGGTAAGCTCTCTGCTCTATTTGCTTGCAAAGCGTTTACCTATCTTGGCGAACGCTTCTGTAACCTTAGACTCGTTACGCTTAACGCCCACTTACTTAAAGACTCGTTGGCTCCGCGTCCACCGAAAGTCGGGAACCTTCGTCAGCATTTGGTACTCTCTCGATAGCTTCAATAGTTCACTGAAAGCCTTTGGTGTAATGAACCGCAAGCCCTTCAGAAAGAAAGACAGAATAAAAAGGCTTGGTTGCGGGAACCGACGGTAACGAAGGTTACCGGGCCGATGCGGCCGGTTACCGGGAACCGCAAGGTTGCAAGGTTCCCGGGAAACGACCTTCCCTTTGTTTGTAAAGTAGGCCTTTTGATAACTAATTAGAGTTGACATGAAATGGATCACGGAAGAAGACGTATCTGATGAATGAATGATTCAATCCCCTCTCACCCACACGGGTTCTTCTATGGAAGGGGTTCCCCTTATTCTATGTGAGGTGGGGCGTACGTAAGAGCGGAACCTAGATAGAACGCGGAGCGCCGGCCGCCGATACAGTGACCATGCTTACCAGCTCTGACCATTGCCGCCTATAGATATAGATGGAAGGTAGCTTGCTTCTCTTCTCCTAGGCGGCTCCCTGCACATGTTATTCGCGAAGAAAAGGCAGCGAGCGGTTCTTCGCTTAGTAGAGCTACCGGCCGCCGGTTACTTTCTGAGGGGCTCCGCTGGAGAAAAAGAAGGTCCCCCTTACTCTTCTCTCTTAAAGCTTTACTTTATAAAGCTCGGCGAGAAAGGGTTGGTTAAGAACTATTGACTGTAAACCATAGCAGTTACAGTCACTCAATTGAAATGTTTGCCTTTGGAATGAAGATGGATGAGCAGAGGTTTGAAGACGCTCGACCCGCAACCCCCTATCAGAGAAAGCCTTGGAGGTTCGCGCATCCTCTTGGAGAGGAAAGCCTGGAACTGATGAAATTCGGGGGAAACATGGAATCGGTCACTATACTGGGGGGGGCGAGACATGACCGCGACTTAAGATTCAAGTACCGTTGAAAAGACTAAAGGAACGGGGGGAATTACTACCTGTAATAAAGCACAGGCTAATACGAGCCGACCAGAAGATTACCAGATCCTGGACACAATCTTCCTAGAGATGGAGAGCCCCTTGCCCCGCCTTTTCTAGCCTCTCCATCTTGCTTACCTAGCTCTTGTCTTAGTTACTCTTCTTCTTTTCTAGTCTAGGTTTTTTTCTTAGTGTTAAAACAGTATATTTTTAATTTGCCAATGAATTGGCCCCGATTCGATCAATAATGGGATTCTTGGCTAGAAGAAAGGTTCTGTGACATGGACGCCCAACAAAACTCGGTCGGTCGGTTGGCCTACCTAACAGATGATAAGATTCTCGATCGATTTGATCGAATTTTGAAAAGTCTTTCTCATTATTCAGAACTGTGGAGCTTTCGATCAAGACGTTCTCGCCTCCCCCGTTTGGGCTCTCGCTCGAATCGGAACCTTTATGCGTTGGTAGGCTTTCGACTCAATCGAATAGCCGGGCGCCAATAAAAGAAAAAGTTTTCGCACGGGCTCATCATCTGATGCAGAACTTATTTCATAACCACCATCCATCACCAATCACATTCCACATCCCACTTCAAACTTATCGATTCCTCGGGTAGCCTCCTCTAGAAAGGCATTCCAGCTTCAGAGGCAGGTGAGCCGGGTCAGGAAGGACTTTGACTGCTGGGATGGGGTCGGATCCTACTCGAAGCACTCCACCACGAATAAGAATCAATCTTCGGGTTGGATAGGCAGTAGAGATAGGAACTCCTATCTGTAGGGCGGCTTTCAAGACAGAGATGCACTACTCCATCTGGCTTGAAGACCTCGTGGGGAAAGATAAGAATCCCTTTTTTAAAGGTAAGGACTGAAGGGAATAAAAAATAAATAGAAAAAATCCCTTACCGGCCGACGGGACTCTACGTCTGGGTCTTATTCAATCTTAAACTCGGATTAGGAAGAGTGCCCTTGAACTACAGATCAATCATAATATAATAATAAAAAAAAAAAGAAATGTCCCTCCTGACTTTAGCAAGTCAGTGATAAAAACCTGACTCTAACAAGTAAGCAAGTAAACTACCTTTAGGCGATAAAAATAAAAAAAGGCAAGGGGGAGATAGGGAAGAGGAGATTAAGGATAGTCACTCCGCTCCATAGATAGTGAACACAGATTCTTGTTTCATTTTCCATTCCTTTCGGGTCGAAAACGCGGGCAGCTGGTGGGGCTGTGCCCATTCTTTCTCCCTCTTCTTCCGCTTGACAACCGGAATAAGGAACCTTAGAATTAACCCTACCTGTCGATGAAAAAATAGGATTTGAGAGGAGTGAAGCTGCTTGACCGAATAGGGCAAGGAGTGAGAGCTAGCGGATCAGAAAGATTTTTATGGAATGTCCTACTCCTGCCCGAGCTTTCCGATCAACCAATCCCCTCTTATTTGAGTTTAGGGACATCTCTTTGTTAGGTAGGGCCAGGGATCACTAATTAGTCGAATGAGCCCATCCCTCTGGCCTATCATTTATTGGTCGATCCGGCTGGCGGCTCCTGCATCTCCATGGGGCCCCTACAAGTTGCTAGGAGTCCCTCTAGTCGAATCAATAATCAATATAAGTTGACTGACCTGGCTCTTCAATCGACGATCTACTGTTCCCTCTTAGTTGCAGATGCCCATGCTTTGATTCGAAAGCCCTAGCCAGTGATGAATCCCCAGTAAGATCGGAGTCTTTCATTCCTCCTCCCTTCAGTCCAGTTTTAACCCGTCCCAGCAACGAAGACCTTCCTACTTACTGCAAGGTGAGGCTCTGCCCTTCCCCTAGAATCCACTCCGGGTCGGAGGAGCTGCTAGTCCAACTTCTTGAGCAGCCGAGATATTGAACAACGAACGAGCAAGCTACCTTGCCTCACCCTGAGATGAGAGGGAAGGTCGATTTGACTCGAATCCCGGACCTGATCTTTAATCCTACACCGGTTAATGATGCGATGGGATAAGTTTTTTTTCATCAATGCTGGCCCAGTCGAGGCTCGTCCATGCCCAATCCCAATGGACAAACCTCTGATCGCTCTATAATCCACCCGTCTTCCCCAGTCCCTGAAAGCCCTCCTATCCTTGGCCTAGCCCTCTTTATCAACTCGAGTCTGAAGTTCAGCGGCTTTCATCATTGACGAAGACCTGCGCTAATAAGACAAAGAAGTGGGGAGTCTATGCCTTTTCATAAAACTAAAAGCTTTCAGTCCTTGAATGAATCAGTAACAACGAATTCGTGGAATGAGGGATCAAGAAACGGATAGGGAGGGGAATGGCCTTTCCATTATTGGTGGACCTTCCCTTGAATTGAACCGGTCACGGAGCTCTCCATTGAGTTGTTTAGGTTCTGGAATTCCATCTCTAGTTGGGGGTTTCAGTTCGAAGGTTATCAAATGTGGTGCGGGTTCATCTCTCTCGACCAGTTCAGGTTCAAGGGAAGGGTGATCGAGGGGACCCAGACTTTATATCTCTTTCTTCTCTATTCTATGGCGGGAGGTTTCTTTCGTATCAAGAGTGTGTTGGGGAGGCCAGGGAAAGACGGATTGGATCGAGAGGCGATGCCTACTCTACTCGTTACCACTAAACGACGAAGCCAAGAGCGGAAGGAGGGACTTGAACCCTCAACCTCAGCCTTGGCAAGGCTATGCTCTACCATTAAGCTATTTCCGCCAGCTACGGTAGTGGCGAAGCACTACTGAGCAATTAACGTACCACTTGATACGGACGACTTCTGTTTTTCCGCCGGACCACACTCTTAACCTCCGATCGAGATACGAGCACGAGTAGGTAGGCGGCTAGGGGGGGAGGGGCGGCTGCCTTTTCAATCAATCTCCGGCCGCTCAGTGCCGCTATTGGTGCGAGTTGTAAGGAAGGAGTCTTGGTCTCGAGTCGAGCTGGGGCGTCATTTCATTCTCGTAACGGGAGTGAGTGCACCGCAAGATCAGACAAGTGACTCCCTCGCAGAGGTGGCATCTGTCTTTTAAGTTCAGTCATTTCCTAAGACGGCTCGGCTCCTCTTATTATACGATAATCCAAGCAGATCCGGGAGCTGAAACATGAGTGTTTGTCTATTTTTCAACTTCAACAGGAATGCATCAACAAAACAGCCCTTCCATATAGATCGTCGTGGCATGAACTTTGTCAAAAAAATGAATTTATAGCTAACTCCTCTTCCTATTGATCTTGATTAGTTCCAGCTTGTTGAGAGTTCTCTTTTATTTCTAGACCGGACCCTTAGACCGTCTCCTGAAAGACCTGCTTATCCCGCATGTGCTTTCGGAGCCCCCACTCATTCAATCACTTGCTTGTGATTGCTTGCAGCCATTCCCCGAAAAAGGGAGAGACGAGGGAATCGTCCGCTCCCGTTCATGTGACGAATCGAACATCGTTAGGTCCCGAATTCTGCGAACCACCGGACCTAGACCAAGATCTCCATTACGTCGTACGATATATCGAAGCGAAGAAATTTCAGTTGTAAGTCATCCATTCTGCTCCTATCTAAAGTGATGCTAGGCTGCTTCACGCAGGTGCGCTTCGCTCGGCCACATGATGAACATGTTTTAAGCTAACTGCATGTCGAGCGCTTAAGCGGAGCTTGTGGTCACTCGTTCCTCGCTTGTTCCAATCCTAGTAAAGAGCTTCAGATCCGATTCTACACTACATACGCCATTCCGGCCCTCACTAGCTCTTCGCTTGGTTGTACAAAGAGCATGCCCGAGGGGGCTACTACGCTCACCGCGCACTTGCATCACCACCTGAGCTTCGCTACCGCTTCGCCCAGCTCCTACGCCTACCACGAATCTTGAATCATCACGTGGCTGCTAAAGCAAGCTAAGCTTCACACGGCCCTGAGGAAGCCAAAAGACCCTCTCACGGCCGAAGGCTCCGCAACACGTTGGAGAACTTTTAGATCCCGCCCTAAAACGCCCATTTTACTAGAGTTCCGAAGTGATCCTCATTCTCACCGCAGCCTTCTTACTTAAGCCGAAAGAAAGCCGGGCAAGAATCGGGTAGTACGAAGGGGAAGCAGAATCGTATCTGGCAGTGGTTCTTCGGATCGATCACAGATTCTCGGCCCCGTCGTTTGGCTTCCACTCCAGTTGACCTCTCTTTTTCTCCCCCCCCCTTAAACAACCGGGTGGAGGACTCATGTAAACTTTTTCCTGTAGGTCCCCGTTCAGGAAGGCATTTTTAACATATAATTGGAACAGAGGCCAATCTCGATTCGCAGCAATAGAGAGCAGGAGACGAACAGACTTCATCTTGGCTACCGGGGCAAAGGCTTCCTCGTAATCTATCCCATATGTTTGAGTAAAGCCTTGACTAGCCTGACCTTTTCCTCCTTTCTCCCACAAAGCTTCCCTTCACAACCAGTCCCATATCAAATTAGTAGAATTCGAGATGGGGAGAGTATAAATGATACAAATGCGCATTTCCTCTCAGAATCGAGAGGTATCAGATCGAAGTAACATAAGTAATGTTTTATAAAAAAACTTATTTCCGGGAGAACAAAGTGGATTTATGAGCAAATTCTGGCATGAGAGGACCAATGAGACAGAACACTGTTGGATGCATTCCTTCGCTAGCAGGGCTTTGTTGGCCGCTGGATGGTTCGGGAGCGGAACTTCCCTCACGATCTGAGGAGAGGGTTAGGTACTGTTTCCAATTTCCCTCGTTGGTACATTACAGGTTCCACCCTCACTCTCTCCCTTACGCTGTGCTCTACCTCTCGGGCTAGTTTCAAGTTCGATCATAGACGCAAGCAATCTAGTATAGCAAGCCTGCCTTTCAAAACAAAAGGCTACTCCTTTCTTTCTTTGCAACTGGAATAGAGGGACTGCTACTTCCGAATCCGGGAAGTCCTTCTCGAAAGAGTCATATAAGGCTTTTCGACTTCAACTTGCCTTTAAGCCGGCCAGTCTGCTTCTTCGAGTGAGGACTTGCTCGGCCCAGCTCGGTTCTCTCACTACCTGAAATCCTTATCTTATATAATATGGATCCGGGCATTTCCCTTAAGATCCAGCGCCTGCAGAAGTAAAGTGATAGGAGAAGCTGCTGGTGGGAAATCTCTATTCATCACACCCCTCTCACCCGAGCCTCCTGGAAAGACCCTTGGTCTCCAATCTGCAGATGAGTGTCTTCCCTCTTATCCCCTCCCCTTGGGTTCCATTTCAAGAGCTTGCCTTAGTATGAATCCCATCTACGGCTGAGTCAATAGCACCCTCCAACTTTAGTGATTCAATTGCAAACAGAAAGACAACTGCAGTTGCTGGACTAGCACTTCAATTAGCTGTGACAGTATCCGTTGGTGCGAGTGAGCGTTCCCGCTGCATCGAGAATGGTAAAGTCTTCAATTAACCGGTGCGGTGTAAGCCTATCCACTCTTACTGTGAGGGTTTCCGGTGTGCTAGAATCAGCAGCTATAGAATCTGCCTTACCTTCTTGACTGGTGTTACCGGTATGGGAGTACGAGTAGTTGGTGGTGAAGGCAATGATAATTGTCGTGGGGGCTATTACTTGACTTCATGTCTACCCGGTCCCAGTTCTTTTTGGTGAATGCGTAGACGCAGTTGGTGAAATAGAAGCTCTTTAAATAGCCTTTGGCTTACGTAAGATCTATCTCTTCTCTAACAGCTATTCTTTGAAAGAGCTTTCGCACTTCAAATCAGATAGCGAAAGTAAAAGCTAGTTCCTCTTCCAATATACTACCGCTACCTTAATCCTATCAAATATTTATATTTATCCTTTGAATTACTCATATATATCCTATGTATTAATTTCATTTCGCACCGGAAACTATTCTAGGAGAAGTTCGAATCCGTTCCGTTCGGATATTGATCGGTCTTGGTTTGACATGGTTTACGCGTTACTGGTTCCCGGAAGAGTTAATATCTCCATTAGCTAAACCCTTTCTTACCCTGTCTTTTGACTCGTATTTTGTTTGTACACAATCAACGGAGGCCTCCCCGACATATGTTGCAACGTCTTCAATAGCATGTTCTTACTTCGTCTTTCCCTTAATAAGTCATCAAATTTGGTGCTTTTTGATCCCCAGTTGCTATGGGGAACAAAGGAGGAAATACAATCGATTCCTCTATTTAAGTGGTTCTCGCTTCTCCTTGTTCCTGTTCCTAACTCTTCCCCGGGTAGTTCCCAATGTTTGGTACTTTCTATACTTCGTGGGTGCAACATCAACAAATTCGCTCATGATCAAGTTACAACCTAAGATCTATGACCATATTATGCTAACTGTTCGTATTTCGTTCATTCCATCGGTATGCTCTCAGGTACCTGTAATTGTGATCTGTTTGCCAGAACCAAGGGGTCTTTCTGTGGAAACCTTCACGAACAATCGTCGTTTTTTGATGGTTTTTCCGCTTCTCACCGCTGCTCTTTCCACACCTCCGGATATCTGGTGCCAAATCGTCGCCCGTTTCCTTATTTCTTCGATAATTGAGTTGACTATCTTTGTGGCATCGATTGTACAAGTTCGCGAAGAGGCTGGACGAGTGGAATGAGGGAAAGCGGCTCGATTGACAAAAAAGAAGAGTAGCCCCCTATAACCTGGCAAAGTCACTATAAAAGAATTCCCGAGTAATTCTCAACCAACATATGCGATTCATTCCCGTCTTATAAAACAAATAAGACTTATAAATCAAGCAGTTAGGAAGTCCTAGACTTTAAGCCAGGCTGCTTAATTATTCTATTGAGTTGCCTACCCTCAGGTCATTCGCTGCCTTAAGCCCTACAGTTTCTTCGCTAGCCGTTGTTGGGACTTAGTTAAGAGTTAGCCTAGAAAGAAAGGCTTTGAAAGCAAGTCAAGCATTCCAATCCCAGCGGATTAATCAATAGCAGTAGAGTCGTAAACAAGAACAGCAGAGGCTGAACAAGTCACTTCCTTAGAGCGTGAACAAAACAATAAGTTAGGTCGTTTGATTATCAAATTCCTACTGTTTGTTTTTTTAGGAGATTTATTGAACAAGCCTTATAAATATAAATAAAGGCGAAGAAGAATCATCGAACTAATGGACTTACCGCTCGCTCCCAGCCAAAAAGCAGTTAGCCTTCTTTTCCAAGGAATTTAAATGTGGATGACTGGACATCAGCAATAACAGGAGCCGAGCTTTCACAAAAACATACGAACCTACCATCTCATTTAAGGGGTACTAAAATCAACGTGTCAATCATCCCTACCCCGGATCTTTGGACTTAATGTCATATTTTTTTCTGGGCCCGGGTGAAATATATGTCTTCAGCCGTATTTAAGTTATTGTTGCTGCTTGGGCACTTGGTTGAACCGGTACCTCAACAGCACTTGTCTTTGCCTCTCTCTGAGCAAGGTATGTAGGGTGCTCTATACCTTATTTATTTTATGCTTCTCTCTAGACTTGCTTCCTCCCTGGATAATTAAGTCCTTAAGTAAGGAAGTAAATAGTCGTCCCGGTAGTGGGAAAAGTCCGATTGCCTAGTAGCCCCAGTACTATAGGGAAGGCCTATTCTTCGTATAGGCAAAGCCTCACTATCTTATCTCTGAAACCCTGAGATTCAATTTTTAATTTTATAAGCATGTGATTCGCATCTTGGTCTTCCAGCCCCGATGAAAGCCCCCTGATTAGATAGGGGGGCAAAAGCACGACAAGCCTACCCATCATCAAAGCAAGCCCAAGTCTATGCAAGAAGGCCAAGGTCCTGTCCTCCGGATCTATCCAAATTCAAAGAGTTGGGCTACATAAAAGATCCTATTCTGAAATGGATATAGGCTTAACTAAAGCCCAATGCCAAGCAACGCCCTAGACTACAAATGAAGAAATAGGGTTCCACTAAGCCCTTAACCCGACACAAGATGCTTGCTTTTTTGCTTTTTTTTTTCAGAAAAGCTCCTTGACCAAGGGCCCACTTAAACTGAAGGAGCTCGCAGAATACTTCAGGGCTGGGGTGAAGAGCCAGCACCTGTCAGGAACTGTATAAAAAAGGACCGAGAACTACATAAGGTCTGAGACTGACTTCCTTGAAAAGAGGGGGACAAGTTATGTAGGCTGTGGCCGTTCCAGAAATGTAGCGGTAGCTCGACCAAAGCCGGTCAATAAGACAGATCCGGATCCTAGTGCTTTCGAGATCTTTATCTGGCATTCTCACTCTAACAATTAACGATCATAATCCTTTTATTTTATCAGGGTGCTCTTCACATTCATTCATCAGCCTGCTTCAAAATCCCTTTGCGTGCACCTTTCTACTAGTCTCACTTGAAATGAAGTTCTTCCCATTCCCCTTGGGGTAAATTCCTTGGAAAAGACGCTTGAGCAGCCAGCCTTCTTGCCCAGGTCTTGGGCTAGGCTAGGAGATCGGAAGCCTCAATTCAAGTCGGGCAGCAGCTTTTCTACACTCAAAGGGAACCCGGCATCCCATTAACTGAGACTTCCTATGCATAGCTTTAGCCTTTCGTCATACCCAAAGGCTACTTAGTGCCTCCACCAACTGGGAAGCAAGAGTATGAGTCAAAAAGCCCAATACACCTCCCTATATATAGAATATAAGTCTTTAATAGGGCTACAAGGGAGAGTGTGGTCAAAGGGCTGTGGGCGATCTTGGCCTTCGTCGGGAACAGATTGTGCCCATGATTGGGAAAGCTGCTGAGTTCGCTGGATCAAAAAATGACATTAGAAAAGTAAAAAGTCTCATGAGTCGCTGCGGGCTTATTACGAATTCCATTGTTAACACGAATCGGCCATTGTCTTTTCGGGTTCCCCCACCTAGGTGGGAAATTACTTACTTAGACTATAGCGACCCTAATAAGACATACCCACTTATCCTTAAACGAAAAAAAAAGAGGAGCACACCAACTCTATGAAGAATTCCTGGCCTTGTTACAACAATACGCTTAAAATACCCGATTAATGCGGGCAAATACTAAACCAAACGAGCTCTTTGCGCCCTACGATTGCAACTGTTATGCTTGTTGGGTGGTCCTACTCTTTCTTTGAGGAGTATGGGTCGATTTCGCTTGTTTCAAAGTGCACTGACTAGACAAACTAAACGGCACTAAAGCTTTAACCTACCTCATCCACCGCCCTGACGAAATTAAGTAATTCCAGATCAAGTTCGGATCCGTGGAACTACCAAGGAAGAATTGGGCTTTACTGCGCCAATAGCCATCCTCCACTAGATACATCATTCAGAAATCGGGCAGTAGATCGGTGCGCGCAAACACATCTTCTCGGACAGAGGGACCTGAAAGACTTCTACAGGCTTTCTTTTGCCCTTCTTTACCGCTTGGAACTAGATGTAATCGAACTTAAACTTTATGATATGAAGGCAACCCAAAGAATAGACAGGTAGGACCCTATTCGCGCGCCTATGGACCAATGTAACCCAACCAGTAACTAGTGCCCCCAATGGACCTCTCCTATGTAACTCCAACTGAAAAGGGAGACAGAATATAAATAAAATATTATGGGCTTGATTGATCATACTTGATGACTGATTGATGGATACCTTTGTTATATAGTTCCGATGAACCCCACGGATGTCGTCTATAGGGGCTACCTGAAGCTATTCTCCGATCGGTACCTATACCCACTATTCATGAACATAGTCGATGTTAAGGTTACTATAGATGGAAATGCTTCCACCTCAGCCCTTCTTCCCTGAAGGAAGAATAATAACCTTCCCCGAAAGCCTAAAAACTAGAGTTCAAGGGGGCTCAGTAAACCCTATTTGCTATTGTTTTTAAAGGCCTGAAGGATATATAAAAAGGGAATTAAATTCTTTCGGAAACGAAGGTGAAAGCATGAAAGCGTCAGGAGAAAGATAGATAACCTGACTTACGAACCAAAGCCTTCCGCACCTTGAGAACGTCAGGCTTGTGAACCAGAGATAGAACTTGGCTTTGCTTCCAGAACTGCGCTTCTAGCTTTGAAAGAGAAACGAATTTCCACTTTGATTCCAGCCCTGGTACGAAGTCCTTCCTCCTGTTCGACGATTCACTCTTCCAGGCCTTGCTTGCCTCGTGCGAGAAAAGAGGGAAAGTGCTAACATGCTAACACCGGTAATGGGTGTTGCCGCATCTGAGACCGGAAAAGCTGCTATTTGTCCAATTCTGCCTTCTCTCTTTCCTGTATACTTCTAGTACTATTGATCATGTCCGCTCTCTTCCTTTGATCTCTTTTCTATGCTAGGATACCTTCTATATTATGTATTAAATTTATAGTTAGAGGAAAAGATAACTCCTAAATGCAGCCGGGATCTTATATACGATACCACCACACCAATGATAGAAGGAGCAGATACGAGTACTCAAGCAGCTAAAGCAGTGTGGTTCCTCAAGTTTTGATAGTTGTTGTCCGAGCTCTTGTCCTTCCTCTGTGATTCAAGACAAAGAGTATAGGCTAGAGTGGCTTTCCCGAGTTAAAAAGGTATAGTGGAATCTTCGAACGAACACTTCGAATCTGTATGCTCGTGCTTTCCGGGAAGGCTGGTCCGGTTAGTCCTTCTCCAATTAGCATCTCGCCTGATCGTCTGCTGAGTGAATAGCAGCAAGTGCTAGTTCAAGTCAGTAATCATTTGATTCGCGGGATCTGTACTGTGACGAGTAAGAAAATAAGGTTGAAGTACTACGGATATCAGAGCTTTAGTTTAAGTGATTCAAATCAGTGAACTGTACTCGTCCAAGCCAGCGGGTAAGGTTCACCAGACCGGGCAGGGCAGGTGAACGACCAAGGAAAGTAGAGGAAAAGGATAGGCGAGTCAAGGCGTTTGTGTTAAAACTCTAGCTGTATCAAATAGAGATGGGGAAGGAAAGCGACTCTTTTATTTTTAACCAGGAACATAAACGGCATTCGTCAGACTTGAGCAGTAGGTTTCGCCTCGGTCAGCTGTCTTGATGAAGATTGCTTTCAGCCAAAGATAATTAATTGACTTCGGGCTCGCACCCTATGTGCTCGATCCGATCAACGAAAAAAAATACTGAAATTACATAGATAACGATAAGAATCGCAGTGCGCTCTAATCTTGACTGTTTCCATTTTAGATTGAGAAAGCGGCAGGCCAAAAGAGCTCTACAGTAGTGCCTCCTTGCTTGGTCTCAAAAATTTGGCTTTTACACGGGAACGAAGACTTTATAGAACAAATATTAAACCTTCACTCTTTGCCAAGATAGTACGAATTAAGTTCTTAGTGCTACCTAGCCCCGTCTAGATGGAGAATCTCATATATGATATAAGCTGTCGCTTCGCTCGAGTGACTACGTACCTGCCCCTTCGACATAGATGATTGGACTGTCTTTCTTTGGCCTAGAAGAATGGCACTTGACTTGCCTTTTCTTGGTCGGTTCGAATCCGGCCCATTCCTAGGTACGCACGTAACAGACGTTCGTATGAACCTGGATTTTTAGTTTGATCAATAGAACTGGGATTCCGGGGAACGGCAACATCGGCTGCAGTAGGTGGTGACAACGACTCCTTAAAGGCGGCGTTTGGCATCAACAACAAAAGCTGCGTTCGGCAGAGACAAAGGAAGCGACTTGGACATCGCTTGCTTTCCTCTTGTGCCTTTCCTTTGGGTTGGCACCTTCCTTTGAGCGATTGGACCGGCTCCTTGTTTTCGAAGTCCTCTTTGCTTTCCCCGATTGGAAGAACTCTTCTTTTCTCATCCCATGCGGAGGATGAAGACTTCGATGTAAAATCCACCTTTCCAACGAGACAACTCTCCACCGCTAGTGAATAAGTTTCTCGATCGTCAGGTCAGGCTGAGCTGTAGCACTGATCGTTGAGTGATCACATAGCTGACGTCAACAGATCTTTTCCTTTTGTTTGGGAACCCTCTTTCGACTCCCCTAAAACGGTTTTGTTTCTACGACTACTTTCCTTACTGAACTGCTCACTGGAACTACTTGACCTTCACTTACCAAAGCAAAGCGGGACAACGAAGCAGGAGTTTCAAACTAAGTTCAAAGGTTGGATTGCCTTCTCCTCGGTACTCTCTCTTTAGTAAGGAGGGATCTTCCAACTCGGCAATTCCCCGAGTCATTGGATGGAAAAGAATAGTTCCTTCTGTCTTTCCCTTTAAGCAACGACTAAGCCTGTTAAAAGCCTTTATTAAGCTTGCGGACTTCTTTCCTCACGAACCGACTTCCCGGAACGTCGAACTGATTCCAATCCTGTCCGCTGGGGCTAAGGTTGTCCAAGCAAGCAATTGGGCTTTCCCCCTTTCCCGCCTATCCCTCCCGCAAGAGAGGACTCGTTCTGGCTTTACTTTAAAGAGCCTCTTTTTTAGCAGTCTCGCCCATAAGATAAGATTGACCATCTCTTCTTCCAAGCTTCTTTCTGCTTCTTCTCGGCGTAACGAAAGAACTAGATGAGGAGAGGCCTCCGGTTTCAAATCTCTACCCTACGCCTTACGAGGGCGCCCTAGCCAGATTAACTCCCAAGGGTCAATCAAGCCTTTGAAACTAGTTCAAATAGTCGTCACAGTCTTCGTTCGTTCCTGCTTTCAACGAGACTTTCTTAGCTGCATCAGCTTGTAAAACTCTCTCTCCTTCACCAGGAAAGGGAGAGCGGACAAAGTACCAGACGATTTGGGTTGGGTAAGAAGAGCGTACGATAAGAGTAAGCAGACGATGTCGATAGAAGACGATTCGTGGGATCTTCCTCAAAGTCAAAGAAAGATAAAAATGAGCTAAAGAAGGTATGCCCAGCCCATGAAATTAGATGTCGAATGAGTACGATTTCGAGCATAAAGAGAGAATAAAAAGGAACTGCAAGAATCTAGGTTTAGCAAGATAGCTGCCAGAAAGACTGAGCTTAGGTGCATAGCGCTTAAATAAGTGGTTGAAGAGTCGCTTTCCATCCCGACAATGACTACTGACTTTCCATTTTTGGGATTTCACTTAAAAGACTGGAGCAATGAGAGCAAAGGCAAGGAATTGATGCGCCAATAATCGAAGAATGGGGCGAGGCAAATTTCCAGACAATGGCAAGTGCTTGAGAAGGAGCTGTGAAAGAAGGGGCTGCTAGAGAATAGGGAGCTCTTGAAGAAGAAGGGATTGCGGGGTGAACGGCATTCTGTTGTACTACTAACACTAGCTGTACTAGAGTAGTTTAGTAGCGCCTTTTGAATCAAATAGGCGAGCCCTTTCCGAATCCGAAAGGCGAACAGCCCGCTTTGCAAGCAAATAGATAGCCCCCGCCCGTTTGAGTCGTTGCGAGCCGGAAAGCGTACCGGCAGTTTGAGTCACGAAAGGGCCGCTTGCTTAATCTTAATTTTATTATATATATACAAACAAAGAAAAAAATTATTTTTTTATCCAATTGTTCATTCCTGGGAAGAGGAAGAAGCAGATAGAGCAAAGGCCTCCTCTTTCCGTCCACTCTTCCCGAAGTGAGCGAATTGCATGTAGAGATCCGTAGGGGCTTATAGTTTAATTGGTTGAAACGTACCGCTCATAACGGTAATATTGTAGGTTCGAGCCCTACTAAGCCTAGCACCCCCTTCTCTTCACCCGATACAAGAAGGCAGTCGAAGTCCCCTCCACTCTTCATTTTATGGGAAGACATCGCGTTCCTAGTCGATTTCCCTCATGGCACTGCCCCCTTAATGCTACGAAGTGAAGCAGGCATAGAGACCAACCATAGGGTATCTATCCTGTGATCCAACCCCGGCTCGGTATCGGTAGTCTCAGTCTTTCCCTGCCCGCCCTGGTATGAGTTTAGAGTCTAAGAGGGAGTCTTATTCTACTCTAGGCTCACTCCACCCCCTGTGTTGTCTTATTTCAGGAGGGACTAGATTTTTAAGAAATCCCTGACTCTGTCTTTGGGCTAAAGCCTATAGTTCTCTCCTCACTAACGGAAGTCTCTTAGTAAGTAGCATCAGCTCTTCCGGGGGGAAAGCCTAAGTAAGGAGTATTCGCGGGCTATCCACAAGCATTAGTTCTCCCCCTGACCTGCCTCCCAACCTCAAGATCATCAGCGGACGACGCCTTCTTCCGAAAGTCCTCCCTCTTTGCTTTGCCCCAGCGAAAGAGACTGAAAAAGATCCGTATCCGATTCCTCGGGTCTTGCTGCGTCAGCTACCGTAGATAGGAGGCTTTAGCCTATAAAGAAAGCAGCTTAGTAGTAGGAAGGAAGCAAAGAAAAGTATGCCCTACATGTCAACAGGGTGGAAGTTCAAAGCATCGAAGATGAGTACATGGAAGCACCAATGAAGAAAGTCCAGAGTGCAGATATAACCTTATCGACAGAAGACATCTTGCTGGACAGGAAGAAGCATACATAAGCGGCCCCTTTATCTCACCGGTGACATCGGCGAAAGAAAGAAGGCTACCGCGGGACCCTGGGGCCTCCATCAACGTGATGCCACTGCGGGCCCTAGCCGATCTAGGAATTCCTTCCTACGAGCCGGCTAAGTCAGACCAAGGTGACTATTCCGGGGTACAATGCCGACTCGCAAAGAGCCATCGGCAAGATTCGTCTCTTGTGTGTGCGGATCTGAAGACTGAGGTCACTTCTTACGTGATTGACGGTGACACCTCCTAAACTTCCTGCTTGGATCCACAGCGTGGTACCTTCCACCCTTCATCAATGCTTCAAATACGTTGATGAGAAGGGGGTATTTGCCGACAATAAATAAGCCCTTTTTTAAAGGAGTCTAGGCATACTGTCTGTACGGATGCGCGTCTTTACAACGACGGCCCAGACAGTGATGGATGACGAAAGCCCGCCAGCGAAAGCCGAATCTCAGGTTCCTAGATAACAGATAGGCGCACATTAAATAGGCGCGTTGACTCAGTCTAAGAAGCATGGCGACGGTCGAGCGCTCTCTCCAAGACGAACAACAGGCCTCCCCGAAGGACTGAAGGACAAATGTCGGTTAGAGAGGCATAGGTTTTTATAGTCCAGGTAGGCTATATGAAAGAAGGGGATAAATTGCTCTTAATTTAATACGGTAATATCCCTTCACGCTGCTGCCGCGAAAGCAAACCAATTCTACGAGGACCTGCGCCCTATATAAATCAGTACTTCTCTCTCCGACTTCCTGCCCCTAGGTCCTAGGTTGCAAGTCAGCTGCTCACTCTCTCTTTCTTCGAATTCTATGTCTTAAGCAGCATGTAGCAAAGATCGATTTGAGATTCCATGTGGGACCTGAAAACATAAGCTAGAGTTGAACGATCTACTTTTCTATCCTGTGGGCCGGAAATAAAGAAGGTCTCTTCTTTATAGAATAGAAAGGCCTGGTCTGTCTCTCAATCAGTCTGTCCAGTCAAGTCCTTGACTTCGGTCGTAGGTTGAAAGTGAAAAAGTAGCCGCGCCGCTCTCCTCATTCGTACGACCTCCGAATAGAAGAATTTATAAGTGGAAAGCTTCGTTCTTCCTCTTCTTCTGCTTAATACTTTAGAAAGCATTTGTGGGCGATATGCAAGGCATCCGGATCCTTTTTCGATTGGGTATGGTTAGAAAGAATGGAGGCAACCTCTCCGCTCCTTCGTCGTCTAAGATGCTTGCATCACAAAGGGGGAATTCCACTAAGACATACAAGAGAAAGAAAAGAGAACAAGCTAAATAGTCCAACATCATTTTCAAAAGTTATATTCCAAAACAGAGGGTGGAAGAAGAGTCCACATGTTTACTTCAACAAGCCATATATAGACTTGATTCTTCTTTCCCATGTTCACCTTACCGGCCACTTCGTTCACTTGGCTTTAGGCACTCCAAAGGCATAAGAAAGCATATAAGATAGGCTGATCACCAACCAATTCACCAGAGGCTTCTAGAATGTCTTATTTGGCATGGCACTTAAAAAAGCCAATCAACGGAAGAAATTTATAGAGAACAATGGACTGTGCCTCCGTTTCACTCCTATCCATGGCAAGTCCCTGAGTAACTTCTCATGCCCGAGGAAAGCAGGGAAGACAGTGATATCCTTCGGTGGGCATAGACTGAAACCTACACTCTTTCTTGTGTGTAATGAGTGGCTACTAGTTAGAATAAATTATTTTGACCAACTCCTTTTCTAAGCTAAGCTCTTTATTAAACCATTGGGCAGGAAACTGAGTAAGCTAAGCCGAATCCCCGGAGCGCTAACTCGAAATATCCTAGAATAAGGAAGAGAAAGGGGCTTAGCGTCTTTACAAGTGTCTGGGGTATTCCTATGGGAAAGATCTTTACTAAGAAAGTTATCCCAATAGTCAAAATCGAGAAGGAGAAAGAAGGTAAAGGCTATACACCTTGCCGCATTCGAAAATAAGGAATAGCCTAAGGACGAGTCTATGCATCAATGCTTTAATCGGATGCTAGTGCTAGAGGCAATGATATTTTTCAGCTTTGACATTAGAGCTGCTATTGAAGAAGCTGCTAGTCTTACTCTGAATCCCCTGCGCATTCATCTTTGAAGGAATTACCGGCTTTCCTAAGCTTGATGAATGTGCCGGGGATTGCTTTTTTGTGGCGAGCAAGAGTGTTTCCTTTAGGAGCGGAAATGCCTTTTGACCAAGAGAAAGAGATGGCAGCTCAGGCCGGGTGTGGCCAGTCAGCTCTGATACCATACTTGGAAGACCCCCTGCTTTAGGGTTTTAGAGAGCTTCACGGGTTGTTCAATGCAGCTTTAAGCCCCTCTATCGCGCCTCTCAAGCATTTGTAAGCTGAGTGTTCTGTGGCAGGAGATCGCAGATAAAACCCTTAGTTCAATGCCGGGTTTAATAAGTACTCTCGGTCAATCATCTCATGATCCAGACGGTATGGGGTATAAGCACGTTTCTTGGAGCCGTTGCGAAGGGTACTGCTTACTACAGATTCGAGCTCCATTTCCCTCTCGGTACTTAGATCTTCCTCTAATACTTATCTCATTCCTTTTTCCTTTGTTCCGCCAACTACATTGATTGGATACTGCTGGGCCTGCCTACGCAGAAAGTATACCGATTATCTCATAAAGCCGTTGAATTGCCCTTGGTTGTCTTACCCATTTGTTATATATTATTCCCACCTTTTTCTATATATTTCCGAAATAGGAGTAAGGAAGCAGCGAATAACTAAAATTATCAGAAGAGAAGTCGTCTAATCAGGAAATGATAACGGGTCGAATAGCGCTCCAATCGAAGGGCGGGAGAAATGAGCAAGCAAAGATACTCACTCACATGTTGGTTCACCAAGTGAAAGAACTAATTCTACAGAGGTACTGGCTAGAGGACGGGTTACTCTACGCCAAGGGCGGGTTCCTATTCGTTCCCAATTTATGATAGAGAATTCCCGTACCTAAAAGATAATAAAAGAGGCTTCAGCTTCTGTTCTGAAAGGCAGTTTAACCAGTTGAAAGAACACAGGGAGTAGAGCGGCCCTAGGGGAGACCTTCTTAGGCTCTAAACTAATGCAGGGAAGGACATTACTACGTTAACCAGCCGCAAGGGTGTGCCGAAATGGCACAGTGAGTGAATGGGTAGTATCCCGAGTCGGAAGGAATCTACTCTAAAGTGAGTACCCAGGTTCATTCTCAGGTAGTTTTCTGGCAGTTAGTCCTGGAAGAGCGGTTTGATATCTCATCCGTAGGTAAATTTTGATGGTACTCTTCATGGCAAACACGAGACTACGGCGGAAGGGACCAGACACCCTCCTGCTGAAGGATCTTCGCATATAGCCGCGGAGGCCAATCTCGCTGTCGTGGCTCCGCCAGCCAACCCCCTTCCTGCTGTGGCACCTGCAAGAATAACCAACCAAGAGGTGGCTATGATTAGGCAACAAGTGGGAAAAGATAATCACGATATGATGCTGAGGATGATACAACAGGCGGCTACTGTTCTCAGCCCAATGTACGAGACGGTCACGGGTCTTAAGCCAATTGTCGAGTCAACACTAAACTAACTAAAGGCCCATCCTACAGTATGGGAATGTGCACTTGATCAGGAGGCCTGAGGTCGGTCAGGGGAGCCAAAGCAAGACTGCTCCAGCTCAGAGCTCAAATTAGAGCAATGCTGGGGCCGGGGTGGCCGATCCTGCTACCAGTATAGAAAATGCCCAGGCTGGGGGCATGTTTACACGCACTTGCTCCCGAGTCAAGTAGGAGGAATGCCTGTCGGCCAACAAGGAAGCGAGCAAGGTGCGGAGTCTCAATCACGTGTATGACGGTCGACGGGCGAAAGGGAACCAGAGCTGCAAGCATCACAACTAGAGACATTCCCCGCCACAACAGTTCCACAGGCACCATCGGATCTGGAAAGAAATTACATGGTCGAGGCGCTACAGCAGCTTGGAATTGACGTCAGGCCCTTAATGAGGCCGACGTCTAGGAAACCATACCCTGATTGGATCGACCGAGTTCATCAGTTTCCAAGCCAAGGGGGTATAAGGTGCCTGAGTTTGTTCTATTCTAGGAGAAGAAGTCGACTATTGAGCATATAGCTCGGTTCTCGGTCCAGTGTGGGGAAGCTAGGTCCAAGGACTACCTCAAGTTGAGGCTCTTTGCCAACTCTCTTACTAAATCGGCCTTCCCCTGGTATATGAACATCCCTCCACACTCTATTAACCGATCTGGAAAGCAAGTTCCATCCATGAGCAATTCTATAAGACAGAACCTGACATTACAGTGGCCGATTTGGCAAGACTTAGTCAGCTCCAAGGCGAGTCGGTCAAAAAGTACATCGCGAGGTTTAGGAAGCTGAGGACTAGATGTCAGACCTCCTTGACCGAAAAGGAGTGTGTTAGTTTGGCTCTGAGAGGTCTGAACTTAAATATGGGAGAGAAGTTTGAAGGGAAAGAATTCACCGATCTGTTTAACCTGGTCACTAGAGCCGCTAGTTATGAGCGGTTGCGGGAGGAAAAGAAAGAGAGAAGGACTTCATCCAAGGGCACTTACTACAAGGATCCAAGTCTAGAAATAGCTGTGGTCGAGTATGATTCGACCCCTGAATCTGAAGACGAAGAGGTGTGTGTGGCTGAACTTGTGCAAGGGAAGCCCTATGAGTGCCCAGCGTTAACCAAACCCAAGGAGAAGAGTGATCGGCCACAGAAATAACAAAATAAAGCCGAGGTTGAAAGGAAAAACCATTCGGGGATGAAGTTGCTTGCCCCCAAACTCACACAGCTAGGTTTCGAGAGGGCTCTATCGATCTCCGGAACAGGGGAAGAAAGGGGGGAAGGAATTTGATTCTTTACAGCCCTTTCCAGACCTTATATTATTTCCTTCGGTTGGGTTCGCTTTTTGGTAGGAAAGGCGGTAGTAGAGTTGCTAGAGGTCCTTCGCGTAATTCTACTCTTTGTTTTCCAGGCAGGGACGCCCATAGTTCCCTGCTCTAACTCCTCAGATTTCCCTTTGCTTTCTTTATTACTTATCGCACGTGCCCAGTCTCAACGTCACTTCCCAAACCTAAACCGCCTTTCCCAGATCTATGAAAGGTGAAACGTTGAAGGTCCACAACAGGTAACATAAATGAACAAGTTTATTTTGTATTCGAGCTGCTGAGGGCCGGAGCTCGTATGGATACATTACTTCATTGTTCTATAAGGCGTTGCACTAAGTCCATACTCGGATAGGGTCGCGAAGTGCAAAGATCCGGTCTTTGACAACCGTCGCATTAGTTTCAATTAATATGTTACTACTATGGAGAGACTAAGCTCTATTTCAGAGATTGGACTCTCTTACTGTGATTAGCCCCCACTAGTAAGAAGCTGTTCCCGAGCCAGGTTCCCTGGATCCACGTGTTCCTAGTCGGGCCTAAATGGATGAATGAAGAAGGGGGCGGGCAGCACTATAAAGAAAGAAGCCCGGCCACACACACCTCTTTTTAGCCGACTAAAGCCGGATCCACTACACGGCTAGAATCAGAGAAAGATTGAGAAATAAATTAAGCAAGTCATATTATGCTTTAGTTCCATAAGAAAGCCTGCAAGCGGTCTAACCAGTGCTCAAGTAAAGAAGGAGTGAATTTTTCTACTGAACTTTAAGAAGGTATCTAAGAACCCTTTTATTTTCCCAGAGTCCCGTCCATGAGCTGCGGATAGGAGAGGTCTTTCTATCTACGACTCACTCTTGGTCTCGAAAAACAATTCAATTAATTTGACTTGGTTCACTCCGTCCGTAGACTCTATCGACCCTGGAATGGGCAGACGTACAAGCACCGGTCTGGTACTCTTCGCGTGGCTCGGTAAGCGAGAACTTCCGGAATGCAAGGCATATCTAGCTTTCACTCAACTATATGATACTAGTTGGTATCAGCACATGAAGGCTATAGCAAAAACTCTTATTCGTCATCAACAGGATAGGACCAGAGCTTCTATTTACTCAAAAGCTCTTACTGTAACAGAAAAGACTGGCACCGCTTGCTTATTCAAGACCGCCACTTCTATAACACCAACTGCGGATACCGTACCTTCATGTACAGCTTTCTTCTTTCAAAACTCTTTCCTCCTAACGCTGGTAAGACGCTTTCTTATCCCGAACTATATGGCGTAGTGTATTCACTTAGACTCAATTGAAACTGAGCTTTTGTGGGCTGGGACTTTCCAGGCTTTCTTTCTAATGAAAGGGCCTAAGACTCAGGGGCGTGCGTGGGTCAGTTTAGTTTGGTCCTAGCTTATCGTTAGGGTACTAAAATAAAACGCTTGAAAGCCAATGGGAATAGGCTAGCCCGCACTTGAAATTAAAAGGCTTCTATAACAAGGGCATTACGGGATTGAGAGCAAGTGGTACGATAAGACCTGCAAGAAGGCCCCGAGCTACATATCTATAGCGGCTAAACATCACTGGAACGGGGCGGAGTCACTCGACTTAGAAGATGGGATTGAGCTCTACTTCTTATTCTTAATACGAGAGGAGGGTCACAGGCTGATAGGTGGAAGTATTCAAGATAACTATAGAGCGGAATGCTTGGAGCGAGCCGAGCGCTTTCCTTTTAGCCGTGTAACTCGGCCTATTCTATTGGTCTACTGGTCTATTAGTCCTTGTTCTCTTTTCGTTATCCGCATTGGAGCTAGAAAGGGCTACTTGTAGGACTTGTACCGATCTGTATTTAGCCAGCTCTGCTTGGGTCTATTGGTCTAGAGCTCTTCGGTTAAATGTCCTTTGTTTGTTGTCCCGTCGTTAAAGGTCGAGGGCAGAACTTTGGGTTAGAGCTCGAGGGTTATATCCAATGAATGAAGGGCACCGATGCCACCAATCCCCTTTCATCTTGGGGGCAACTCTATGACTTCCCAGCTTGCTTTCTTTGCCCAGACAATTAATTTATCTTTACCTCCAAACCTTCCTAGTCGAGCTTCCACCGACCCTAAAGAAAGAGATGGGAGCACATCCGTAACTCAACGTTACGACTTACGGGCACTCATCTCATGGGTACCCCTTCTTTTCTTGAGCCAGAGTTGGGGCTTTTGCGGCATCTAGTTCAGTATCAGATAGAGCAGATAGTTTAGTCCCTTGGCAAAGAAGGTTGACTTCTCTGTCACTTCCGTACTTCTGTAACTTCTCTTTAGCTTATTAATTGAATTGGTTATAAAGTCTTTCCCTGGTATTGGCTAGAAGAGAGGTATTAGTCCCCCTCCAACACTGACTTCTTAGTCGAGTAGTTATCTTTCTCCTTAGCTTCGGTTTTATCGAAACTGGCTACTCCTTATGATATGCCACCTCAACCCCCGATCTAAGAGCATCTGAGAACATCTCCGGCATTGTCGAGGGAAACTCAGATAACCGGAATGATTGGCCTTCATGCCTATCCCCATCGATCAGAACTGGCAACAGATCTTTCAGCGGATGTAGCAGCGGATCAATATCCGCTGTGTTCAACTCCTGCTACTGGGTCAACTCCAAACCAACATTCGGGAAGGGAAGCCAAACTACTTCTTGAACTAAACAACTTCTTCCTTTTCATTGATTGACTAATGCCCCTCGGTTGAAATAAAATCTTTTACCGCTGGATCAGCTGCAGAAGAATTCTTCCTATTATAGATCACTGCCATCTCACGAATTGGATTTGAACCAATATCTCCGGGCGACTTTCCTTTTAGTCGATCGTGAGTGGGTCTGTCGTCCTCCTCATTATAGTCCTCCTAAAATCAATAGCATTTCGTCGGAAAACATCCTGTCTTTTTACCTGAGTAGTCCTATGCATAGTCAGTACTATAGCCCCAATCATGGCAACTAATAAAATGAGACTAGAAACCAAAAACCAGACGAAATAGTAGGTATAAAGTAAATTGCCCAATGTTTCCAAATTAGTCCAACTTCGTACCTTTCCGGCATAAACCGTATATCTCAGAGAGGTCGTATTTCTTTGGGTTGGTAGTAATGGAATGGTTTCATTATCTAAAATGAAGAACATTTCCCACCAAAGGATCAGTCCAATAATACCACTCACTGGTAAATAGCGCAATACTTCTTCGTGAATCTCCGCTATTTGAATATGGAACATCATAACAACGAATAGGAATGAAACGGCTATAGCTCCTATATGAACTACTGGGAAGATCATAGCGGAGAAGTCGAGACCTAACAAAATAAGTAAACCTGAAGTGTCGCGAAAGACTGGGATGGGAAACAAAACGGAATGTACCGGATTTTTAGCACGTGCAACCATCAAACCAGAGACCAAAGCAGGGCTCGACAAAACAGAAAGTATCATGGTACCCTTAGTCCAAAAAGCCTTCCCTGAAATGGAACTTTCATGCTGGAGCAAGAACTAGCATGAAAGTCGATCTATTACGACCAGCGCGGTTGTTCATATTTCATTTTCTTCTTCTAAGCCTTACATGCACTAAGTTACTGACACTTACGGAATATAAAATCTGACACTGTGCACTGACTACAGTCAACTTCTATTCGCATTGACCGTAGAAAGTTCCTTCCTATCCTATTGCACTGACCAAAGTAGGTCGAGTTTACCTTCCAATGCATTCTTTTCGATCTTGTATTAAGTATACTTAACACCAACCCAATCTCGATGTTTTAAATATGTTCTGTTCACATACTCGTTTTCACACATAGGAACAGATAGGCAGGAAAAACTACCCTTTCTAGAAAGAAGGAGCCTTATTATTTTATTTTTTTATACATGAGAAACTAGTCCAAGAACCTCCTCAGCTTCACTCAGAACGACTAACTAGGTCGATGCCTACTCCTCCTTCCTCTTAATCTAATCGACTCATCCTTCCGTTCATTCTTATTCTTACTTACCATACGCATTTTTCAATGAAAGATGCCAAGGTAGGGTAGGTATTTAGGAGGTTTTTGTGGATTAAAAGACTAGCGATCAACCCCCAACTATACTATATATTCCATTATATATACGATGAAATAAGAGGCGACCTGCCCCAGAAGCTTGCAGAATACAAAATATGGACAATCAGTAGACTGGCTGGCGAGGCCAGGTAGATCTCTGTGGGGTCCCCTTCTCCGCTTCAAATGGGAAGGCCAACATCCTTTTTTCGCCCGTTAGCAAGACCGAAACTAGATGCGTCGAGCTGCCTAAGGTCTTGACCACCTCCTCTTATTTAAAGGATAAAAAGTTGTACCATAAAGTGCAAACTAGACTCCGCATCTAGATCAAGTTACCTTTCAAACAGCGTATTCTCGGCATCAATGCACCAACCCCTGGCAAGACCCGATCGGACCAAGAGGAATTAGAAGAGTGGCTTAAAAGCTCCTTTAAGCCATCAAATTTCCCTTCATTTACACGAGATTCATATTTCTTTTTGGGGATTCCACTAATAGACAGATTGGATAAGAATCTTACTCCCGCACCGGAACTCTTGCTTCTTGGCCAAGAGAGGCTTCTCGCTGCAATCGATTCCTAACATCTGATCGGCGATTGTGAAAAAAGAATAGGAGTCCTTTAGCCTTCGGTCAATAGGAGTAATTATTCCCTCTAGTAGGTCAGTCAGTCTTTAAATGTGTTCCATAGAATAGAAGAGAAAGAGTCAGTCTTTACTCCTTAGTCTGCCGCTATCTTTCATCCCTTAATTGCCTTATCTGAGATTTTTATGTTGTAAATGTAAACCGGCCGTTTGTTAGGATCTTCTCGCCGTAACCAGTAATAGGCTTATCTGCCGTTTCATTCGCATTATCGTGAGCGGGTCTGGTGAACTACCCTTTCACTGGTTCTAGCTACTATTGGATTTGAACCAATAAAGTGAAGTATTCCAACTCTGCCTTTTAGGGTAAGATACCCTGGCTTTCAGTTGCAGTACTGGTCATTGGCGACCTTGGGACGCATCTCAAGTGTACTGGGCACCCCCTCTTTGCTTATAGACTCAGCACAGAAAAAGCAAGGCTCTCCTTTGAGATCAGGATGTTATACCGCTTTTCCCAGGGAAGGCATATACTACTGATAGTAGTCCGCTTTGTGAAAGTCCCATAAAAGCTCACTTCGCGGCAACGACATCCATCCAACGAGATATGCTTCGGGTAACATTCCCTGATCTGAAATTTAGTTAGTGACGGTCTATCCCTTCACTTAACCGAAAGCGTACACTCGATAGGGTTTATTATCAAATGGGTTGGTTTCTAGGATAGGAGCTATTCCACCAAGATCAAATGAGGGCCAACTAGGGGACTTAGCCAAAGGATTCCAATTCACTTTTTCAAGGTACCTCTCTTATTAAATAAAAAGGCTAGTTAAGAAAGATAAAATGAGAGTTGGAATGCATCGACAGCTTTTCCTGCGCTTACTCCAATAGACAAAGAAAGGAGGGCAGGCAACTTAGCCGGCTAAACGATACCCAAATGGTCAACCCCCGCTGCTTAACCGGAATCGAAGACTAGAAAGCTAGCACAGAATAGGTACTTTACGGAATATGGATGTAGTACTGAACAGCTAATGGAAAGCGTACGGGATCTACGGGCTAAGAGATTTTTCCACCTCAAGCCAAAGGAAATTCAACCTTTGCCGATAGACCAATCAATGGTGAAACAAGACCTGCAAGCACATAAACTCGATCTTCAGCCCTTGCTTCGGGAGGGAGTTTATCAATACAAGGATTAGGATCTGAATGAAAGGCTTACTTAAAGTCTTATGCCTTAGGGTGAAAGACCCCAATCCACTCGATACAAGACTTACAACACAAAGAATCCCTAAAAGAAAAGAAGGAGACTTTACCTTTACTTAGAGAGGGGCAAATGAACCACTTGAAAAAGGCGTAATTCCTGACTCTAGCAAGTCAGTGATAAAAACCTGACTCTAACAAGTAAGCAAGTAAACTACCTTTCGTTGGGAGAGTTTTTCCTTAAGTTTCTTTCATGCCTCTTCAATCGATATCGAAGAAGGTCACAGAGGTACTAGGCAACAATAACATGCCATAAAATGCATTATGGAAAGCCTTAGGACGGAATTCTATTATTTTAAGTAGTAAGTAACCCTTCACATATAGGATTGTCCTGACAGACGGTATGCAATCATATGTGCCCAGAACTCATGGTCCATCAGAAGTAAAGAGGCCATTGAAAGAACGAGCCCAACTAAAGAGGGGGGATAAGTTTTTACATTTACAGAAGTAAGTGGGAATGGATATCATAGGCTAAGTTAGACCAAAAGCTGCAAATTTGGTTTGGAAAGGGTTCGGTTCACTGAAGAAGGTACAACCGGAGGAGAGAGAAGAACCTCCAAAGGAGTATTCTAGTCTAACAGCAATGGTGTAGTACCACTTATACCACTCAATAAGTAAATGGTCAATTATGCGCACTAAGATACAAGAAAATAAGTCTTCATCTTCTTTACTTTAAAAGTAGGGGCGGGGAATTTCAAATCTCTAGTGGGCGAAGCGGAGATAAAGGTGCTTCTATAAAGCTAAATCGGTTTAGCCTAGGAGACGTGAAGAAAATAACTCCCTTAAGAGCTAAGAGCGGCTGATTCTGTAAGAGCTTCTTCTTCCTCCACTGATCACTCCCTTTGGGAAAGAAGATTCCGAGTTGAAATCGCCTGGCCGATGTCACATCAAAATGATTAAGACGATTCTTTCTCCCTTCGATCATTATCCACTTCAACTAGAACTAGGAGAGGACTTCCTCCCCAGCCTGAATCCGAATCTTAAGCTTAAACAAAATCATTCCTGTCCTCAGCACCCGAATCATTCCTATCTGAATCTCCATACGCCGCATTTGAATCAGAGTACGGAGGTGCGACAGGTGGTATCGTAATCGTATAAGAAAATCAAGGTTTCATTTCACATTCATCCCCCTCTCTTTTCGGACAGATAATAAGTTATTAAGGCAAGGAAGTCACTTCTTGCACAGATTACCCGCTACGCTCTTTGCTTTATGGCTGACAGGAGTACTTGACTAGCCTGCTTGACTGATCTTACAGTTATCGACTCAGCAGGGAATCAAGACAACCCCCCTCTGTATAAAACCTTAAGTGAGCGGTGCGAGTCTACAAAGAAGACTTTCCATCTTCCTTCTTTGGCGCTGCTGGAGATGCCCCACAAGGCCTTCTTTCTCAAGATTTCACGCGGTGAACAAAAGGAAGCAACGCCGCTACAAGCAATAGAAAGCAACGTTTATTAATCCATTTCAGTAGGTGGCGGTGTACACTAAGTATCAACAAAGGACGCTTTCTCTCACCCAGCCCTTTGGAGGTGTTAACTCTTCTCCATCTTTAACTTACCCAATTCAATTGAAGAAAGAGACTCCCATTCTAAGGATTCGATTTACCTGTTTAGGCCTCTTATGAGAGAGTAAATTCTGTCCTTATTAGCTAGCCTAATTAGCCTAAATCCTTGCTTTTCAGCCAGAGAAGATTAGCAAACGAAAGGATTGCTGTTTACATAGATGATCACAGAAACTTCAGTCTGAGTATTATAAAGATATACCAGCATGGGTATCTAATTAAAGTGAAATCAACTTTTTATAGTCTCTTATTTTAAAAGTCATAAGATATTAAACTGAAATTATAAATTAGGTATTTCAATAAAATGAAAACTGAACTACCCAATAAAAGAAAGACACAAGAAAGCAACCTATTTTAGTCACCATTTTCTAACTCCAATATGGAGTAGCTCCCGTGGCCTAACCCGGCCTAGCATCACAGAACAGCTCTGTCCGAGGGGCAATAGTCTCTTTTTTGCTTTGAATTGGCTCTTTGCCGGTGAACATGAATTCGGTAATTCGAACATTGCATGGGGCCCCTTAAGCGGCTAATATACGAATCTTTGGTGAAGTGGCAGGGAAGTCGTTCTCCATACGTAGTTTCAGAACTTACTCTTGTTGCTGCGGTGTCGTTCCATCTACTACTTGATGAGCAAGAGACAGAGGCGGTGCTTTGTCAGCTTTGGACTATCAATCTGGCTCCGGAAAGAGCAGTACGGATCCCCGGAGTACCCATGATAAGGCGCGTGTAAGGCAGCTAAGCGAGCTGGGGTTGAGTCTTCAATGCGCGGAAAGCAGACATTGCGGATCTTCACTTAAATCATAGGAAGCAGAGAGGACTGGATCTGGATACCATAAGGCACATGCAACAACATGAAAAGCGTCGGAAAAGAGGATGTGACCATGAAGAGGTTGGGCTGGTTTTGAGTTGGATGTTCGAGCAAGCGTAGCCTTCAGTGCTCTACGATCTTCGTTCTATTCTACGGCTACTTGAAATCGTTAGGTTAGTCTCGGGTATCTTGTTAACGTTACTGCGCTTTAACGACACCGTAGTGGCGGTTTTAAAGATAGGATAGCGAGGCATGGAAGCTATCTGCTATGCTATTAGAGGATTGATTTTCTACTGTAAACACACCACCCTGTTGGCTGTAGTTTTAGCTTGTATATATGAGAAATTAACAAGAAAAAAACGAGATTTTAAAAAGAATTCAAATCAGAAATTTTTCTACACAAAACAGGGAAAGAGAATGAACTAGAACAAAGCGGATTTTATTCATTCCACAGCACTACAAGCATTTTTTTACATGGGAGTACATCCAATGGGAAGCTTACACACACATAGACCAGCCACACAACTAAACACAACATTACAAAGTAAACTAATAACATATTAGAACAAAAGAAATATAACAACATGAAACATAACAAATAAAGCCATGCATTAAAACACACTACTTTGCGTCTACAGACACTTATTTAAATCTTCTAGAAAGAGTCGACGGACCCTTTATGAAGCTTACGCACACATAGACAAACCAGCCACACAACTAAACACAACATTACAACAAAGTAAACAAACAACATATTAAGGCAACAACAAAGGACTTCTTAGTTGTTTGCCCCAGGTCTCCTGCGGATGATGGAGGCCGCCCTGATAAGCAGCAATTCGCGCTCTCGGATGAGAGCCCTCCTCCTTGATTCCAGAGCACGAATGTTGCCCCGGAGCTCTTGTATCCGCTTTGCGAGGACCTCCTCCTCGACAGGAGGCATGTGCTCCCAGAAGGCAGCCAGGGTTTGCTCCTGCAGGAGCTTTTCGTTCTCTACATTCACAATTTCTTGCTCAATTTGAAAAAGCGTTAAAGTGGTAACTGGTGGATCCATATCTATCTCCCCTTGCTTTGCCAAATAGAGAAAGCAGCTTCTATTTATAGACGTGGGAAGCTCTAAGCGAAAAAAAAGAGTCTTTCGTTTTTCGCGGGTATCGCCACGCGGCTTAATCCCGATCACTCCCTCAGGAATAGGAGGCAATAATAGAACGCACATCAGAGAAGAGAGTACTCCCTTTATAAATAAACAAGGCCCTCCGCGTCCTTTCTTAATAGATGGAGCAATCCTCACTCGACAGCTCGAAAGCGGATCAGTACAAACCCACGTGATCCGTATTCGCTTACGTACCAGGCGTGCTTCGTCGTACCCTGACTACTCCTCTTTCACTGGCTTCTACTTGTCTTTTACTGGCTTATTTGTACCCAGCTTCATGATTGAACTCCCCTCGGCCAATCGTCACTCGACAGCAGCTCCGTCCTAGCGTAGGCTAAAGAAGTAAAGCCTCTGCCTCTATCGCTTGATTGAAAGGATCAGACACTTTCCCCTACTTTTGACAGCAGAACGAATTATATTATTAATATAAGTAAGGTAAACTTGCTTTTGCCGATTGCACTCGGATAGCGGCCTGGGCCGTCCTGGAATGGGATAAAAATAAATTAGATGGACTGGACTTCGATGGGCTTTGTTTGGAAAGCCAGGAAAAGGTGGCATTTCCGGGCCAGGGCTGAAAATGGATCTGAATGCTAACATTGGGCTAACCTTCACTCCAATAGAATGGGGCAGAAGCATATTTTGTCTGCCATCCCTCAGGGCAAATCCGTGTTCATCACAGGCTCTGCTGGGACTGGTAAAACCCTATTGCTTGAGGAAAAAAATTACCAATATGTGGTTTTGTCATACAAAAAGATCCAATTTGTTTGGACTCGTTAGGTTTGGCCCATTACCTTGAGTGAGGCCGAACGTGTACACCTTTTGTTATGAAGATGTGATCTTATCCACCGATGGGTCTTGTTCTAAGCCCAACCCTCTCGTCTTAGGGTAGGATATCCAGAAACCTTAAATCACGGGAACTTCCCCTTTTTGGTAGACAGCCTATGTTGGGCTGACTAAGCCCACTATCCTACCTAATAGGGTCCCATCTTGTGTCGGGTTAAGGGCGCTTAGTGGAACCCAATTTCTTCACTTGTAGTCTAGGGCTTTGCTTGGCATTGGGCTTCGATATAGCTTGCTTTCCAGGTTTTGGATTAAACCTCTGCTCTCCTAATTCAGTCTATAGGCTTAGAATTTAGCCCAGAAAGAAACCTTTCTTAGCATCCAATTGCTCGACTCGATGGGTACTTCTAGTGGTTTGCCGGAGAAGCTCTTGTATTTCTTTAAGGAGTTGGTTAGTGGCATAGACACCTCTTAACTCTAAATCTAATATTCAAGAGACTAAAAAGATCGGGAATGCACATATAAAAGGAGAGGAACTTCACTCGCAAAAAATAAAAAGATAAACGATAGACAGAAAGAGAAGGAATAGCGGTAGTCTTCCGGTGGAATAGATTTATAGTAAGTGTCTTCTTCCCTTCTCTTCTAGTAAAGGCGCACCGAAACAACGGTTGATACAGGCATTCGGGCAGGTGATGGGTGCAACTAGTCCATATACGTACGATTCAATATGTCTCACTAGCGAGATCCACCAAAAAGACGGGGGGAAATATGCTAGAAAGAAGGCGAGAAGGAAGCCTTCTCATTTCATTGGCTCGGTCCCTCAAATAGAAAGGGTTCATAGACCCCTCGCCGGAAACTATTTCAAAACAAGCCCTCAATGTCAAAATGACAAAACAGTAAAGGGCCGTAACGCACGATCATGACAAAGGGTCACTGACTAGCGTGCGATATCAATCAATACGAGACGAGGGGCCAAAAAGGAATGGTTCCATCGAAAGAGATAGCTATAACTATTCTAGGGGCTGACTATTCTCTAGTTCGCGTGGCATTCTAGACTTAATCTTCTATAGTAGGGAAGGAAAGCCCTTTCTTCTTTTCTGAAAGCAGGAGCGCACGCCCCTTTATGTTAGGAACGGGGGTTTTTCTGTACTTATTTGCTGTATCGGGAATGCCTTTATTCTTCCGATGACTTGACACTGGTGTAGTCTCAGTTCCCGCTCTTCCAGCTCTAGTTTAGTAGAGGAGAGCGCTGGAAAGATAGGACTTTCCGAACAAGCCTAAAGCTTGAATGAGACACCGGGCATCTATCTTCTTTTCTTTAACATTTCCCAAAACTCATTCGATTGCTCGTGACGGGATGGAGAAAGATGGGGGTAGGGACTCTTGATGTAAGGTAAGATGCTAGCGGTCTAACTCGGGTAAACAGATGAGCCGGTTATAGTAGGTAGGCTTCTATCCGACAGGGTTTGATGGCTGATATCGGATAGGAAGAGAGAGATGAGATTTATAGTGAACCCAAGAAAGGAATGAATGTCATCGAAGAGGCCAGCGTAAAAGCACAGAAAGGGAAGCGTCCACAAGCTTGATGTTCAAATAGTGGTCTTTTTTCCTAGTAGCTAGTTTTTAGTTCCCCTAGTTCATCTTTGAATAGGTAGCCCGGTTAACCAGACAACCTGGAGGGACTTCCAGCCATACAGGAAAGGAAAGACCTGGGGCCAGTACTCCCGGAACTCTGCTTATAGCGAAGGGGGGGAGCTGCTTTTTATGCGACACTACTCTGGCGAAGAGTGAACCGAGACTCTTTTTATTGATATTTCCCTCGGGTTTCTGCTTAATTACTGGCGTCCACCTTTTTAATCCCGATCTCTCTTTCCGGGATTGCCTATCGATGACCAACAAACGGGATCCGGAGGAGAAACCAAGGCCTTCCCACAAAAGGAGTGGAGGGCAGGCAAAGAAAACTACCTTGACGAGCTACTAGTAAAAGGAATGAATCACGGGTACCTTCCACAAATGGAGGATGAGCAGAAGGAGCTGCAAGCCCTTTTTCTTTATTCTTTCGATGACCTCAAATGATCAATACCGCAAAATAAAAGGACCAAAGTCCCCTATTTAGTGGCAGCCGGGCGGAGCTCGTCGGGACTAAGGGCACGGACTTCGAGCAATCCTTTGTTAGAGGGGGAGAACGGAGGTTTCATTATCGAGTAGCTAATCCGGCTTGTAGTTTGAGGACCCGGCTGGTGGGGGTCTCTTACCCATAGACTTGACTCTCACAAAGGCGGAAAGGAGGAATTCTCAAGGTGGAAGTGTGAACCCTTGCCTTTTTTCTGGTAGCGCAGTGGATTTAGTCCTGAATCTGGTGCTGCTTTGGTCCCTATTCGTCACGCTCTCTTGAGTGGCTCTCTATTCCGTCTCTATCATAGTGATAGAAGAAGCAATTGATCTCTTTCGTTGTCAACGAGCTAAGAAGATCTGAGCTCTGAGACGATTCTCTTTCTCCTTTTCTCCCTTCTCTTCTTTTACTTTTACATAGATTGCCTATATGCGTAGGTGCTCCTCTCCTCCTTCGCGAAGTGTCTAAATTACTTTTCCGGGACTTACTGATGGAAGGGAGAGTAAATTAAAAACCTATCTACGGGAAAGCCTGTTTTCATGGCACAGAGAATCTCTTCCTTTCTCTGAAAAACTTGTATTCCCATCGATATGCCCGGAAACAAGAACTTTATTTCTCCTTGGGAAATCCCGATTCTTCTTCAGGCTCAAGTGCGGCTAATTCATCTGGCATGGAATAAAAGTAGAACAAGGAAGGCGGGGGCAGCGATCATAACAACCGGTCCGAAGGAGAAAGACTGTCTTTTCCCGATCGTCGAATGCGAAGAGAGGTAGTACAAGTAAGCGAGAGGTTTAGATAAATACTAGACCATAAGGAGAGGGAGAGAAGCTAACCCCCGTTCCCAAGTCTTCTTCCACCTCACTCCTGGCTTTGGAAGGTCGTTTCTATATTCGTATATAGAGATAGACGTAAGGTTGGGGCTGGACCGGGCGGACCCCGGCTTCCGACGTACAACAAGATCAAGCCCAAACGTCGTTATTTTTTGTTTTTTCCTGTTCTATTGATCAGAAGCATCCAGCAGCGCCACGCCAGTAGAAAGAGTTAAGCTACTAAGCTAAGTGTTGTGGAACTCGGTAGAAGCGATTTGCCGCTTCCGCCTCTCTAGGCTTCACAATGGCTCCCCCCCTATATAGATATAATTTATAATGAGTCTTCTCCCCTCAACTATAATTAATATACGAAATCCGAAAGTAATTTAAAATTCCGAAGGATTACCCTTTTGTTTGAGCAGGGGGCTTCGAGTCCTGTGTTGACAAAGATCAGATAGGATCCTGCTGTGGTCCTCGATCTCTTCCTTAATATTGTATTGCGTTCTATCGATAATTCAATTAAAGATCGAGTAAAGGGAGAATGCTTCTTTAAAAAGAAACTAATCAAGATAAAACTAATTCCATTAATTAGGAGACCTAATATAATCCCCCAATCCATCTCTCATTAGCGAAAGCTACCTACCTAGTTTTGCTGAAGCTCTGCCAGTATAGCACGGTGCTCTTTTTTAGTTTATTTATCTATATTCGCTGAACACTTCCAATACCTCACCACACCGATTTCACAGCTCGATTAGAGCAGCTCGACTTTCTTCGCTGCTTTCGAGCCTTATCTTGTCTTGCTCTTCTTTAAATAAATTGCTTGAGCGGCTTTCAAAGAAAATCTGACCGCAACGGCAGGAGTCTTTCTTAGTGCAATACGTTCAACAACCCTTAAAGCGTGCGGGCGGCCCTAGCATACAGAAAAGAAAGAAGTAGTCCTATTCGAAAACTCAATTTCAGTCCTAGTAGGTGCGATATTGAAGGCCTTCACGGGCTTACTTAGTGCTTGTGCTAAGGAGTTCAGGGCTAAGGGCTGGAGCGTAGGAAGCATTGGCTATCAGAACCCCCGGAGGGAACTAACTCCTTTCTTGCAAAGCTGCTTCATGAGAAAAAAGTTGTCTTTGTATTGGATCCGCTCTTCTGTTAGCATAAACATGAATTAGATTCTATTCGTCTTATTTATTCTTAAGAGAACCCCCCACCCGAACCATTCTTAAGACCACCAAGCTCTCTCGAATGAGTTCTATTTTTTCTGCTTTCGAGATACACTGGGGGATAAATCTCCTCCTAACTAATAAGTGAAACTTTGTGCCTAGATCGTCCTGAAGACGGATGCGACGGGAAGAAGTGGCATTTGGAAGTGTTGCTGACTTAACATTTAGGTTTCGGCATAACAAAGCTTGCACTGTCTTTTCGCACTTAGGCGCACAGCGTGCCATTGGTAATGATTCTACTACGGTGCCACAAATTCGCAAACTGATCCTAAGTAATCGTTGTTGTTCATTAGATTCCGGAGGAACTACTTCGTTAGGATTGGGGAATTGCTGCGATTCTTCCTGAATAGCCTGGATTCTCCCGTCGAGAGTGACTTTGAAAGTATTACCTAAACTCTTCCGACTGAATATGATGAAGCCTATAAAACAACGAGCTACTATCATTTCTTCATTATAGATTGATATCTTATTCGAACTTAATGCACAAATAGATGGAATAGCAGCAAATAGCATCTTTCTAGCTTGCATATTCGTGGAACTCAATCTCATTTAGAAAGGTTCTATCTATCTTTCAGCAACTAAACGGGAAGTGGTTTAGGAAAGGACTTTAGAATCAATCGGATGCGCTCGCCCAGCGAGAAAGGCCCCGACCCTGCCAACCAAGTAAAAATAAAAACAAAAGAAGAGAACGAAAGGAGAAAAGATAACTTCGTATTTTGGTAATTCTCTAGGAGTCATGTTTAACCTTGAATGCTATTAATAAATTCTACAGCAATAGTCCCTCGGACTCGGAAAGTTATAACGAAAATGGCTAACCCAATAGCTGATTCTGCAGCTGCCACCGTTGAAACCAATGAAGCAAATGATTGACCCATCATATCATCCGAAGAAACGGAAAATACCAAAAAGTTCGAATTCACAGCTAATAACATTGATTCAATTGGCATTGACATAATAGGAATATTTCGTCTATTAAGGAGGATTCCCCGAATACCTAAAATAGAGATGATCATAGAAAATGTAAAATATTTGATAGGATCCGTTTCGGAAACGTGGAATGTAAGAGAAATTCAAATGTTATATATAATATAGTTTGCCATCGGGACTTCAGTGCGAGATAAAGATATTGTGATGTAAGTCTATTATTCCTTGCATCATAGGTGTTGCTGCGTCTTGAAATCCTAATTGCAATGGGTCCGCTGCATCAGAAAGACCATAATCCTTTCATACGCTATTTCTAGGGGGGGCCTTCTCAATCGAAAATGGAAAGAGTCAAGATTAGCCTACTGAACGATTCTTTCTACCACTTACGTAATTTCTTCTCTTTGTAAATTAATAGAATAAGGGAAAGATAACTCCTAAATGCAGCCGGGATCTTATATATATATATTATGCCGCTCGCCACAATAGAAAGACAGTTTTCACGAGCTTCTGTAAGCCTATCCTGCAGCCTATTGGACAAGGCAAGGAAGAAGGAACTCTGATAAAGTCAAAATTTTTGTATTCCCTGGTTCGGTTTACCTGGGCCAGAAAAAGACTAGACACACAAACCTCAAGTCTTCTTTGAATCCAGTTCTCACTTCACTTACCCTCTCGCTACCTTCTCGTTGTTTTTGTTTTAGTTTTGACTTGTTGGCTAACGTTGACCGGCTTCGCGGGACCATTTCGGCCTACACAGGGCTAAGCTCTATTGGGCGTAGCTTATTCGATCCAAGCAAACTACTCGAAAAAACGAGAAGAAAGATCGACTCTTTTATCTAAGCAATTTCTTTGTTTAACTTTAAACAGACAGACGGATACGTAGTGGAATAAGGTGCTGCCACTATAGGTTCGAGTAAGCTGACTGGTCTAACCTCAGATTATAGGTCAATAAGTGAGACAGAGGTTACTGGGGAACGGCGAGAAAGTAAGTCCATCAAAATAAGTCCATTTACTTCGTAACCTTTACTTGGAAGACTAAACCCGCGCCTTACCTAGGGCTGCAAGTAAGGACTTCACATCCGGATTGGACGCAAACAAGCGCACCAGCTATTTATATAAATTCCCCCTAAATTATCATAGGCCGGTCAGTTCAAAGCTCTGAGAGGGATAAAAACCTCCATATCTTACCACCGCTTTACTCTTTGAGTTGATAGCCAAAGAGATATTATAAATAATTAAGGGAGGGGGACCCACAACGAAGGAGGGGGGATACTACTCATGCTTGCTTCAATCGCTTTCTTTATCTTGTGGTCGACTGCAATTGAAAGATTCGTTCCTTTTTTAGGATTGGGGCGGTGTCCGCCCACTAATGTAAAGATTGGGCGGGGGAGAGTTTATTTCGACAAAAGATAATTTATTTTTGATTGAGTTCCAGGCTTAAGAGCCGAATTAGCCATTGGGATTGGTGTACAGACAAGACTGATTGAGATTTGTAATTAGCTGCAATAAAAGAATACGCTCTTTCGACAGAGAAGTGAACGACTCCGATCTGCAGATAAGAATAAGGATAACCTTGAAAGGAGTCTTCTTAGCTTGAAAGAGGCCTTGAAGGAGTGAAAGAGAGAAGATTGAGTAGCCGGGTGAATATCCTTTGCTATTGAATTTGAAGAAGCTGTGGCTCTTTCAATAAGATCTTGGACTGGGATACTAAGCAAGAGAGCCAAAGGGGCGAAACGAGATATAGATGACTGGATCAGTCTGGCTACAAGACCTTGAAAAGGGAATAAGCCCTGGGACTTCTTTTTTAGTTAGAGCTTTCAATTTATTGGTCAGTCATAGCTGCAGCTATAGCCGATAGACTAGGTCTATAGGGCATGCCCTTGAGATGTAGAAGGACTGGTCTTTTCCTATTTTCGGAAGGTAGAAGGCGCTGCCCTATACGTGCCTGCTCGCTTGAGCGACTCTCAGTCATTGTAAATAGATAGAAAGAGCACGAAAGTCTACTGTCTTACTGGATCTGCTCTATGGAAATGGAATAGAAATCCTCTTAGTCCGATTCCTTACGAAGAAAGTCTGACTCTATCTGCTCAATAGCGAAGGGATTTGGGCAAAAGGTGTACGACTTAGTAGGAGAGGTTCTGAAAGAGTGAAGGTAGTACATCTTTCTTTTCCTTTTGATTGAGATGGACTCCTCTCTACTTCTGGGACGAGGTATGACTTAAATAGGAGAGGTGTCCTTCCTAGGTAAGACCAGACCTGGTTGATTAGTCTGCCTTCTGTGATCCGGGAATGGAAATTGGAAGGCGGTAGTTCAGGGACTGTTTTGGGGGCATTGATCCTAGGTCTTAATCTGTTGTCATCTTGGGGGATTCTTGTGGCATATCATCTTCCATATGTAGGTTTTTCCCAATCCTCAAAATGGTCTTTCGATTGTTCCACCAATGCTACTGGAGCACTCTTGATGCCCAAAGTCTTATGGCCGACGGCTCTTAAGGGTTTACACTCAAATGAAAATGAATGCATCCCTTATTCGCCCTGGCTTGGTTAAGCCCAGAAGCGAAAACAAGGAAATCAGTACAGTACCGGAGACTCCTCCGATATAGGCAGGCTCTTTAGGGCGATTCTCCTCTTCCTTAGACATAAAATATAGTTAGACCCACTAGGTAAATAAACGAATTACCAAGGTAAGACACATATCGCAATCTTACATCTACCTTTGCCTTACCCGCAGAAAGCCTTCGCACAGATTTCCTTCCTACGTTTTTAGCGGAGAGAATAGTCTAGTTAGTAGTCCTACAGAAGCCAGAATAAATCCTATAGATTAGAAACTGTAACCTATAATATTATATGCATATCCTAACCTGGGAATATGCGCAGAAAAAAGCACCTTTTTTCACTTTATCACTGGATTGCGAACTTACTTATCCTTTTGATGAGAATGCCACTACTCTTACTTACTATCTTCAAAGCCGCCTATTGGCGTGTCTGGATCAGGTGAATCGCTTGGCTAGATATCTCCTTAAGCGATATATCGTTAACTCCTTAGTTCCGGATAAGAAGGGAGAAGCACGAAAAACCCTAGCTTTCTGTCGATCCTTAGCTCCAACTTGCGTCAGATCCTTTTGCCCCTTACTCTGCTGGATGGAAAGCGGATGCAAGAGAACTCTCAATGGCTGCAAGTAGAACTGCCATTGAACTATATGGATAGCAACTCCCACCGGATGGAGCTATCTTAACTTTTTTTTCAAGCCCGCTTGCCGGTAAGAAAAAGAGACAGCTACTGGACACTACGGGGACTGTAAGCGATCTAACAGAACTGGCTTGTTGAACGGAACTCAGACTAGAGATATCAAATGACCCAGGGACTGGACCTCTAGATGTAGCACTGGATGTAAGAAAAAAGTCGCAGAATAGATAGGCAAAGCAGCACTTAGCACTCCAACTAATGGCCTTAAGACTGTTGCAATTGGTACAACTGCTTCAATGGGATAGAAGGAAACTGGCTAAAAAGGATTAGAAATGGACTAGTAAGAGACTCCAATGTAACCTCAAACTAAAATTGGAACCCTAACCCCCGTAACTTCGGGAGAAGGTTGAATGTTTTATAATTGGTAACCTTGTGCCAAAGCATCTAAGGTGGGTGGGTAGGCGCATTAGACTGAATTAGTGTTTGTTTTGGCATTTGTAGCAGGAGAATAGGAAGAATTGAATGACAAAGCGATATTATCTTATAAGCAGAACTAGCGCTTAAGGTGCCTAAGCGGGGGAAGAAGTAAAGTCTCATCCCTTGACTACGAAACCGAAACTAAGCGGCTATTCTTCATATCGAGAAATGAAGTGAGAAGGATTTCTAGCTAGTCTTCCTTATAACCGGGTAAATGACTTAACCAATCGAGTTGTTCACATTCAACTATGGCAATTCTTGTTAAGAGCTGAAACCAAGAGTTCAGAGCGGCCAAGCGGAATCCTAGTTTCTAAAAGCACTCATTCCCTTAGGATAGGAGCATTCGTTAGCTAATCTTTCTACGCTTAGATCTCTATTATTCTCTCTTTCTAGTTCGAGGGGGGCAGATAAGGTTTTTTTTATCCCTTAAAAAAGCCTTTTTCCGTTGCTCGAAGCAACCACGAGCTCTAACTTAAAGTAGGTCTAGAACCACTAATATTAAGTTAAGTTGTTTTTTATTTTCTCCAGGCTATAGCGCGAGAGAAACGCGAACAGCGGATTCTCAAGCAGGGGATTCGTCGAAAACAACCTATCTGTCTACTTGCTTTCAGTTCTGTTCCCGTCTCGATCTTTTTTATTTAATATGGGAGCCGAAGTCGACCCTTCCCCAGCCTCTTGAAGGAAGAGGTTTTGAGCGTGCAGTTGTAGCTGGAGGGAAGTCATCCCCTCCTCAAGGGCCCCTCTCACTGAACACCTATCTATAGAATATCCGTTGGGCGAGAGCCCTTCTACTCGGCACCGTCGGATCACCGGACAAGTTTTTGTACAGTTGCTTCAGTAGCGATTTCTATCTATATACGATATTTCGTTCGCCTTTGTGGGCTTGGAAGCGTCATAGAATCAGCTTTACGCTTCGGGTAAAGGTCCACTTTCTCGCCCAATAGGGGTGTTCCGGCCCATGAGAAGTTCGGTTGCGTAGTGTTAACTCAGGTGTTGTCTACCCGAGCGGTTATTTCCACTTTGATTCGTTTCCATGGGTCCAGTCCTTTCGGGTCAAAGTATCTCTTAATTTATTCCTTTGGTTAGCGGGAAGGGCTCACCTGCCTTGATCATGCTTGGCCGACCTCTACTGATGTATCTGTCATTAATGGAAGCACGAGGGAACGGGTTTCATCGGCAGGCTTTTTTGGTTCGCAAAGCTTGCACTTCCCGGCGAACGAATTGAATGAATCATCATGAAAATTAATTAAACACGTCCGTTACTTAAATACCAGTAGGCTGTAAAAGCAGCTCCCCCTGAAAGCCGTATGGATCCCTTCGCTCGATCGGCAGGCTCTCCTCCCTACAGAGTTGCTTCTGTTCGAAGAGAAGAGCGACGCTGGCGGCGGGGCAGTCGAATATGCCCCATACCAGCACCAAGTGTCCGCCCGTATGATCTCAAAGATAAGAGGAGCTTTCTAATCCCCCCCACTACCTTGTGCTTGCCGGTTACCAAAAAACTATGTTGCTGAGCCAACTAGCCTGGTCCCGATCACGTTCACAACCAAAGACTCCCTTCTATGGTCTCAGGCGCTAGTTTACCAAACAAACTATCAAACATGGCAACAACGTTTGCACGCTGTGCTAGTGGTTTTACTTTCATCGCTACTTGGAACCGATAAACCGCACAGAGACGTTCTCGAACACTCTCTCTACGTCATTTTCAAGCGGGTATCCAGGTAAATCCAGCTTCAAGACTGGCTCGAGGAAAGGACCTAGCTAACATCACTTCAATGAAGATTAGCTGCCTAACTAAGATAGAAGTAGTTTGACGGCGAGGAAGAGCTTGAAGAAGGAAGAAGTACCATTGGCGAAGTAGCTTCCTCCAGTCTTAGTATGGGGTGTACCCGAGAAAGATACAAAGCAGCTGAGATCAGAGTGAGTAGCATTGATCTCTCCGTTTGGTCCGACTAATTAATGTAAAAAAGATTCCATCGATCGGTGAAGCACATTAACGGAAGTGTGCACGCTAGCGCTCTACTCTAAGCTTCTAGTTAGCTCAAAAAAACGGAGCTAGAAAGAAAAGGTAGGTTGAATCTTAAAAGTACTCTGTGGGGGTAACTATGTTAAGTTAATTGCGTATCGTAAAAAAAAAAGAAATGTTATGGGAAAGAAATTGCTACTCTATTCGATGGGCCAGGAACAATCGAAACAAGCCAGACCTGTACGGTCTCTCTTTGAATCCTTACTTAATATGTATGCTTAATATGGTGATACCCCCGATTGTACCAACCTACATATGTCTCTCCTCCATCAATCGGTACTAGTTATTGTAATTTTTATTCCTTGATTTGTCCGATGAGAAATGCGAAACGAAAGAAGGATCCTCCTGCTGGGAATTAGATCCCCCCCCTACAGAGATGAATTGATCGATTCATCGGATCCTAGGTCGGGACTGACGGGGCTCGAACCCGCAGCTTCCGCCTTGACAGGGCGGTGCTCTGACCGATTGAACTACAATCCCAGGAATAAAAATTAGGTGTACAGCCTAAAAATTCTTAGATTAGATATATATTATCTTTAATTTCTCTTCATTATTCATATTTTATGTCCTAGGACATAGATATTCTAGATACCAATTATGAATCGCCCGCCAAAGTCTTCCTACTTCTCAAATGTTCCAATCAGATCCGAAGATAAATCAATCAAAAGTCAGTGGACCTGAATTGAATCATGACTATATAAGCTATTCTGATATTCAGATTCGATATAGATGAAATCGTGGAAGCGGACCTTTTATTTCCTTGGACCACGTATGAATTCGTCGTCCGATTGAATCTTCTTGTTCCTGAATGCTTCATAGGAATCCATCGCTATTCCTTTCTTCCACCGAGAAAGGTTCATTCCGAGTCACAAGAGCAATTTATCTCTTTTTTTCGTTATGGTAATGCAATGCAAGAGGTCTTGGAAATCGGGTTGTTTCTGATGATGAAAACCCGATATTTTAAGGTCGGTAATGTTAGAAGACGACTGTCGGTATCTGATGGTAAGTAAGATACCTATGGTCGGTATATCTTTGAAAGCTCAGACGGATATAAACGGACTCCTCGAGGGCTACTTAAGGCACTTTAGTGCAAGCAAACCAACCAGAAGGACTGGAGCTGTTGGATGTTGCTCGGTGCTGCTATAAATTAAAAACCAAAAAGCTCTGCGTCGAACTTCAGCCCCTTCGAGTTGGCGACGGGGCAACAGCCTCTGACGCCCCACACCGTTGCGGCAGGAGGAGGCTTGCCCATCAGCCTACTTTGCCAAGACGTGGCAGGAGCGCAACGACCTAGCCCAAACCTACTTAAACTAAAGGCCTTAATGTCAAATAAAAAAACCGAGGAAAATAACGTCAAGTAGAAACGAACAAGGTCTTACGGCACGATCGCTATCTCTTTTCTTTTTCTTTATCTCTCCTCTATAGAAAGAGGGGATGATACGTGGCGTGGTATACCTGATCGTTTGGTCAACGAGACGTACGTAAGTCGACATAGCTCCATTTATATTTATATTCTTTTTTTTCTTTCACTTAGCCCGCCTCTCCCCGGACCAACCCGGATCTGCCCTCGAAAGTCTCTCTGCATTTTGGGAGCAGAGCATGCAAAATCGAGCAATGAATCTTAGAAAAATTTCCTCAGGTCTCTATAAATCTATCAAAATAAAAAGCCCGGGTAGAAGCACAAGCAAAAGGAGAGAGGAAAAGTAGAAAAAGGAAGGGGGGAGGAGACTCGCCTCAATACTTCCCACTGGACGAGAGGCGCACCTAACCCACCTACCCACTCATCAATCACGGTGTTCAGCTGACTTGCACTGATAGACCCCTATTGTCTTGGAATTAGGCGCCCATCTTTTGACTGTTGTCAACTAATCTCTTCAATGTTCGATTCTACTCTATGTTAGAACATTTCTGTGAATGCTATTCTGATCTAAGTGGTCCTATTCTGTGTCCCGTGCTAGGAAGCATTATTCCTCTTTTCATTCCAAATTCAAGAATACGACCGATACGATTGATTGGTCTGTGTGCCTCTCTTATTACTTTTTTGTATTCCCCTGTTCCTCGGATACAATTCGATCCTTCTACGGCCAAATCTCAATTTGTGGAAAGCCTTCGATGGCTTCCTTATGAAAACATCAATTTTCATTTGGGTATAGACGGTCTCTCTTTTTTCTTCGTGATATTGACCACATTTCTGATCCCTATTTGTATTTTAGTGGGTTGGTCTGGTATGAGAAGTTATGGGAAAGAGTATATTACAGCATCTCTAATTCGTGAATTTCTAATGATCGCCGTGTTCCGCATGCTGGATCCTCTACTATTCTATGTTCTTCCCGAAAGCGTGCTAATCCCTATGTTGTGCGGAGCTGAGCATCTTCTATTCGCTGGGATAAAGCTTTTCCTCTGCAGGGGCCTTGTGCAGTAAACCCCCTACGGGCGGTCGTCCGTCGTAAAGTAGTCCCCGCGAAGCTTTCGGGAAGAGGGGTAGTCTTGTGCGTAAGCATAGCATTTCTGGTCGAACCCGCCCAACCCAACTAAGACGAACCGAACCTGACAGACACATCTTTTTCCTTTTGGGAGGGTACTCCGAGTAGTGGGTACCTCGTAGGACCTCGACCCGCCTACTCGGGTCTTGTATGGATATGCAGGAAGGGGTGCTCCTAGGTGTGTGTAGGGGTTGTGTTTGTTCGCGAGAATGGATTCCTCGTCAAGTCAGTTTGGGGGGTGTGGACACACTTGCGCGAATTCGGGTAACGGCTACAAGGGAAAAATCGAAAGGAAACTGTACCCAACCAGGGATGGACGTAAACTCGTAAGCTACCGAGGGTAGGGATAATCGTCCAGGTCTTATTGTGAAAAAAAAGCCGCCCCGCCACAGCAGGCGGGTTGGTTCCTCTGTCGTCGCCGGGGAGCTCTTGGTGAGGAGACCTTAGGATAAGTTGCTAAAACAAACGGGAGGGGAGGATCGACCCGTTCAGTATAATTCCGAAGAAAGACTGTTGGCAGCAGGTGGAGACATTTCTTTGGCCCCCTTAAAAAAAAAGGAAATGCGGGCAGGGTTAAGCTCGGTAGAGGGTTCGATAATAGGGTCCCGTCTTAAAGATTCAGATAATAAAAGAGTTCCAAACCTTTATGCATGCACCTTCGTATAAGTGCTGCATACAAGTTCCGGCCAGGAGAATTGGGAAAAAAAAACAAATTGGAACCGCTCACATCACAGTAGTAGTAGCGTAAAGCCGTAAGTCGGGGGCGGCCATAAAAGAAAGGCTATTACTTTCACATCTCTCTCTCTAGATATCTAGGGAGAGATCCACTGCGTGAGCAACCGACTGTGCGTTACATGTGCTCTACAGGCCGCACTCCATCTTTCTTCCCCTTTTTTTTTTAATTTGGAAGACGGGCGTTGCGTTCGGTTCGAAAGGCATGGTTTTCAGTATGTCTCCGGATAGGGCCCCCCACTAGTCCGGCTAGCAAGTGAGCGGTTCTTTCGGGCGAGAAGCGGGCCGGGCCCTACGGGCGGGCATCTCCCGCAACGCAAGCTGCATTGTTCGCCACCACCCGATAAGCAAAAGATTCGAGAGTCCAGGCTTAATATACATGCATAGATAGTGGTCTAATGACAAGGGCCGACGACGGAAGCTCGGGACGGAGCCGTATGATGCGGAAGTCTCACGTACGGTTCCCTGAGAAGGGAGTGGCTACCTACTGGAGCTTCGACCAACCACCACCGGTAAATTCCGCTTTGGGGCCACCCCTTACTCTACCATTATTATAGGGGTATGGGGTTCGAGACAAAGAAAGATCAAGGCAGCATATCAGTTTTTCCTTTATACTTTACTTGGATCTGTTTTTATGCTATTAGCTATTCTGTTGATTCTTTTCCAAACAGGGACCGCCGATTTACAAATATCATTAACCACAGAATTTAGTGAGCGGCGCCAAATCTTTCTATGGATTGCTTCTTTCGCCGCTTTCGCCGTCAAAGTGCCTATGGTACCTGTTCATATTTGGTTACCCGAAGCTCATGTAGAGGCACCTACGGCAGGATCCGTCATCTTGGCAGGAATTCCTTCAAAATTGGGAGCCCACGGGTTTTTAAGATTTTCAATACCCATGTTTCCCGAAGCAACACTTTGTTCCACTCCTTTCATTTATACTCCAAGCGCGATTGCTATAATATATACTTCCTTGACCACTTCAAGACAGATCGATCTTAAGAAGATCATTGCTTACTCCTCAGTAGCCCATATGAATCTGGTGACTATTGGTATGTTTAGTCGGGCGGCGGCCGTTAGGTCACCTATTTTTAGTTATTGACACAAAAGACAAGGCCAAAACATGTGTGCCGGGCGTGCGACCCATCAACCTACTAGCAATGGGGGAGAAAACATAGCATGTCGCAACAAAAGCTTGATTCAAGGCGTCAGCAAAACATTGCCGTCTGTTCCAAAAACAAAAGCCCCTTAGCGCCCCGGGACGGGAGTGGGGGACACCCTACGCGCAGGCAACAGCAGCACCGGCTCTACGAAGTCAGAATCTAATCTTTGTGTTGGCTTTCCCAATTCATTCGTGAATAAGAATTCAAGGGCTAGAAGCGAGCGCTTCTAGCTGCTTCGCCTGCTTCTTCTTATTTATTGTGGCTATGTTGGCGTGGCGGAAATGAACGAAAAGCGAGATGAACGTGCTATTTAAAAATCGATTGATAGATAGCCTGATCCGTTCTGATAGATCGAAAGAGTAGGAATGAGGTAGAGGGAATCCATCAATAATAAGGGGAAATCCCCTATTTCTATCTATTGATAAGACAACTATTCTTGATCCATCAGAAATAAATCGATATGTATCTGATGGAGTCTACATCGTACGTAGAGCGCCCAAGCGCCAGCTCAGTTCTCTTATCCATCGGTCCAATGCACTGTCATGGATGGAGGGAAAAGCAAAAATATAGTTGTGTTGTTGTTGTTCGCCGCCTCGACGCATTCCCTTCTCTCCCCGGCATCGTCCCACACAGAAAGAAAGAGCGCAGAGCCCCGGCCCGACCTGTAGTGTAGGTCCGCTAACGTAAAGCGAGGAGTTGAGCCTGAACTGGCGAACCGAAGTCACTTTCGGAACCATACTTCCTACAGCTAACACGTGTCCAGTCCAGCGGGAACGCGCAGCGCAGCGCAAAAAAACGTAAGCTGCTATACCGAATCCCCCGCAGGCCATCGGGGACCGAGTGGTAAGGCCATGATCCGCAGGGGAACGGATCACTCATTCTTCCATTGGGGACAGGTGCACGAACGACAACTCCAAACGTCACACATCCGTCGCCTACTTACCGTTTAGGTGGCACCAGCGAGATCCAGCTAAGGTAAGGAACTTCGTGTCGCGGCTGCTCCACTCCGCCGCGGTCTCATGAACCGAACTTCGTAGCCTTCCCGCGCGCGAAGCGAATGGGCGCTGTGCTGTGGGTCAGTTTCGGGGCGGGGGGCGAAGAGAGACCACAAGAATGATTCATTTGGATCGACGAGCTTTTTCAGCCCCAAAACTAAGAATCAATGGAATGTCTGTCTATCCATGAACATCTATTCTATCTGTATATCTAGGGGATCTCTCTATACATAAAAAAGGTTTTTTGGCACGATATGATCGCCTAGCCGTAGCCGCATATTGAGCGCAGCGGATATGCGGGATTTCAGTTGGATCAGATCTTTCGCTTTGACGGAAGCTTTTGGACCTAGCGAAAAGGACTTAATAAGCCTTCGCGCAAGCAAGCGCGAGAGAAGCAAGCAAAGTAGAAGCTTTGCCAGAAGCAAGACGAGGAAGCAGAGCTGTCGTATAAGCGGTAGCTTCCCCCGACCTACTAAAAAAAAATACAACAGTCGCGACCTACTTTGATTCAAAACAAAAGAAAGGCGAAGGGTTTGGCAACAAGCAAACGGCTTTCTATCATAGTTGCAAGGGTTCCCTACTTAAGTTAAGTACCAAAGGCTGCTTTCGGTTGGTCAAGAAGGGGGCTGTTCACTACAAGCTATCAGCGCTGTCTTAGATTGAACGTCGACTTATCTTATTGCCGTTCAATCTCTAAGGCGGGTTTACGCTGAGAACGGAATAGTGTTCGTGTCCAAAGGTGAACAACGCCCTAGCTTCTAGAGTTCGCTGCTTTTCCCAGGCCAGAGAAGGGCTTATACTGCTCGCCTTTGTTTGATATGTTCATTCAGTACCAATACAAACTAAAACTACACCAAAGTGGAAAGGCCCCTATAGAAGCTAGAAGTAACCTCTAGTAGTCTAGTAGTCGGCCTAACCAAAGCGTCACGACAACAGAAAATTACCCTTATGAATGGAATCTTAAGTAGGGGGCTTAGCCCGCCCGCCTACCAATCAAAGAGGCTGAGAGTAAGCGTAAGCTCTTCGAGCTTCCCTTCATTCGCTTCGCGGGAGCCGCACAACACATAGCTGGAAGTCAGAGGGCCCATACTACCTGCCTAACCCCTCGCTCCGAGGGACCGTAGATAGGAAAAGACGTTATAAAAACCACCCCATTCATCTAAAAGAGAGGGGAAGGGGCCTATGTATTTGCATGACTCCTGCGGATTTAACCCTATCTACACCCGGAGCCAATCTCCTATCGGTCCTGCCACCACGCCGCAGAACGGGAGCTCGTGTGGAACCTTTTATTTCTGGCGTAACAGCGGTGGAACATAAAAAAAGATTACGGTCGCGTAACATAAGGGCCGGAGGTACGGTAAACTCGGCCAAAATTTGACACCCGAAGGGAGGGCCCGGCGCGCGCAATCCTATCCTCGTCCGAGTTTACCCCTTGCACTTCGGACAGCCGTCCGTAGCATCATAAGGAGGACCTCCCTTTCGGGGGTCAAAAAAAGGTACGGTACATAGGAGGCTGGTCTTTCTCAACGTGGTGTATAGCACGAAAAACCTTTCGATACAAGATAGGGCCGTTCACATGAAAGAATATAAAAAACCCTTTCTTCTCTTTCTCGAGGGGGAAAGAGAAAGAGGGTCTTATGGAGGGAGGGGGAAGGCTTGGGCTGGGCCTACCTATCCCGATAGGACCTCATAAAGGAACGGGAGCTGTTGATAGGTTCCATATTGCCGAGCCGAAGGGCAGCACTTCTGTACGTGATCGTAGTATGTCATCTCGTCCCCGCTGCATTGAAAAGTACCTATGCACTATTTCCGGTTCACTGATAAGGAAGATAGAGTTGGGGTGGGGGTCTACAATGTGATACTCAAGTATGACCCGGGGAGATACATGCTAACTATGGGTAGAAAGCAGGAACCCTTATGTAAAAAATTTCGGGGGGTTACAGATCAAATCTCTTATACTACCATCGATCGACAGAGCGGAACGACCAGAAAAAAAAAGTGAAGTTAGAAAGCCGTATGATAGGCGGTAACTATCTTGTACGGTTCGGGGGGTAATCGGCGTACTCCGATCAGTGGGGGGAATCTTTGGCTCTATCGAACATACAGGGAATTGGAGGTAGCATTCCACCGATGTTAAGTCATGGACTGGTTCCTTCAGCCCTTTTTCTATGTGTTGGTGTTCTATATGACCGACATAAGACTCGACTTGTTAGATATTACGGAGGGTTAGTGAGCACCATGCCGAATCTCTCTACCATTTCCTTCTCTTCCACTTTGGCCAATATGAGTTCACCTGGTACTAGCAGCTTTATCGGGGAATTTCCCATCTCAGTAGGAGCTTTCCAAAGAAATAGCTTAGTAGCCACATTAGCAGCGCTTGGGATGATTTTAGGCGCGGCGTATTCCCTTTGGCTATATAATCGTGTGGTTTCTGGAAATTTAAAAGCCGATTTCCTCCATAAATTCTCCGATCCAAATGGCAGAGAAGTTTCCATATTTATACCTTTTCTTGTTGGAGGGGCGACCGTCCGTTGAACTACCAAAGAAAAAAGGGTAAACCAATGTGATCATGACATTGTAGGTGCTTGCGATGGGGCGGATGCGACTTCCCTCAGTTGGTTTGGGTGGTATAGCCCGTTGCAGAAGTCCCCCCTTTTTTTTTTCCATTTCTGTCTTTAGTCTTTAGGGAGCCAAAGCTTGACTTTACTAAAAAAATAAGGCCCGCGCAGGGGCGCTCACGTTTTTTGGCTGAGCCGTATCTTGCTGGGTGGGACCGAGAGCAAGAAAGGACGGGGGGCAACCATGCATGTTCTCGACCGTGTCTCCGAGGGACAGTTGAACGAGCGACTCATGAATGCTGCCGGGTTGGACGAGCCAATAACTCGAACGCGTTCGGTCTGTTTTTTGAGCAAGAATCACAGCGTTACCTTACCTTCACCATGATACGGACTCCAAGTTCTTATGGCAGAGCGCGAGGAGATTGATCATATCAATATGATGATGGGAATGGAAACCAGAAGCACGACCGACCGGGGTCCAAGATAATCAAACCATCAGTAACAGTAGTAACGTAAGCATGAGACTTTTTGGTAGTACCGGTGAACCAGATGGCCGCGGCGATGGAATCTGGGACGGAGGACTCGTAGTATCTCTCTAGATCTGGCAAAAGCTAAAGACCCCTTAATTCGAATGGGGGCTGACCACTGAGCCCACTCTGGCCTCGCAGGGCGGGCCCCTTTGGTTTCGAGCTGGAGCTGCCACAGCTTATGGCTAGAGCAATGGGAGGGGGCCCCGGCATAGAGAACTGTAAGGATAACGAGCGCTCCGCCCGCCAAGCGGGCGGCAGGAGCTGCGGGCAAGTGCTTGGTAGGCCAACAGCCCAGTGAACCGGGCGGGGCACTCGACGAAAGGGGGCACACTGAGCAAGTACGATAAATTAGCCCTGCGGAGCTTTATTAAAAGCAAGGACCACTACGGGAGGTCAAACCAAGGAAAGGCCTTATGGAAGTCGGGGCTCGTCCCCGGTCAATATTGGATCAAACAATAGAGGGCCGTAGCACTGACCTATTTATTATTTTTTTTATTCAATACAGGGAAAAGATCGTAAAGTTCCCTACCGATACAACAGACACTCTCAACGGATCCTCCGCGCTCCGGGCATACCTCTTCCTTCTGTGCGTCTTTCTCGTGGCGGGAACAGAACAACAGGGAAAGACCCGGCCGACCTGCCCAAGGCTCGAGGGCGAGCTTTATTTAAGAGATAATGGGGAGTGAATCGAAAGGCTTCCGTTTTCGTTCTTGGTTTTTTTGGGGCTCCTCTCGATCTTATTCGTAGTTGGGAAGGGGGAAGGAGTCTAAATCAATGGACATTAATGAACCATCATTGATGGACGTTGCACATGACACGATCAATTCGACTCAAGGTCCGGCGCTAATAGAAGTTGCTTACTCTCCTAGTTAGAAGGAAAAAGGCAGGGCTTTTTTCGTAGTAATAGTGGGCGGGTCTCATGATATCTATGCCGGCCGTCGGAATCAAATGAAGGGGCCGGGCCTGAATTCAGACCAGACTCTTCTTTATTTGAGCTGCTCCCACGCGCGCAGACCGGAAGATCTCAGTTGTCCTGGACTTGACAAGTACGTAGAGATCTTCGTGGGACCGGGGAGGGAGTCTCAATCGATCTTTTCTAGGATTCCTTATCACGCACGGAGATCTTTCCATTGATAGATAAGAGGGCTCCCCCCCTTGAACATACTCTTAAAGGTTAGGTTACTACCTGCCTCTACGGAAGAGGTTTAGTTTACTTTGTACCGCCCGGAGGTCATATAGATAGAAACCCGGAGCGATAAGAACGAAAGGGTTGGTGTGGCCACAGCTACAACTACTGGCGCTTCAAAAGGCTTAGATTTCTTCTAAGGGCGCTACAGCAAGCTACCTTTTTTTAGGTCGTGTAATAGGGAGGTGTAAGCCTCGAAAGCCTTTAGTACTTCGGTAGGGCGAGCAGCCCTTAAACCGGTTTGGAACTCTTCCCGTATTTCTGCATTTCATTCTCTATTCGGCCCGCCTCAAACAAAATGCTAAAAAAGGATAGGACTATTGATTCGAAGTCACTACGAAAGGGTCGGTCAATAGCATAGCTCTTTATTTCCCCGGTCTCCTTTCGAAGGAAAGGCCTTCGCATTCCTAATCCGGTAGGGGGCCGGACGGCTTTGTTTGCCCCAGCTTGGCTAATCGCATCCCCGCGCAACGACATTCTCGCCCCTTACCGTTCTCGCTCAGTCTTTGCAACGGCTGGGGAGGCAGTCGTAGAAGCGAAGCCTATCGCCACGCCGACCATAAAATACGAGATTGGGCCCCTTCTCAAAGATTTGATGGAATGGCCCAGCCCACCCAAGAGCGCTTATGTAATATGGGAACTCATGGCTGGAAACAATCCTTATGGTTTTGATATCCGGTAGGAATAATAAGAATCAAAGTCCAGGTTGGTTGGTGAGCCTAGTGATAGGAGACTATCTAGCTTGGTTCGGAGAGCACTTGTTGGGTTAAAGATTTTTTGTTGCTAAATGTTATGTTACGGCCTAAATGCTGAACTATTGACCCTACTTGTTCGGATGGGTGTTCACCCCAAAGTGTTCCCGGACCGCATGCATACATACGTAAGTAACTTAGTGCAACATGGCAAATTTAATTGAGAGGAATCAGCAAAGAAAAGAAAAACGGGTCAACATGTGTATTTTTTTTAAATTGTCCTCGGCTCGGGCCGAGGAGTGTCCACATGAGTTCGTTGAGGTGTCTACACAGGTTCGAAGACGCTCTTTTATATTCTGTCGAGAGTTCGGATTGCTCCACCTAAGTAGAACGAAAAGAAGGAATTGGAAATAAAAAAAAAGGGGGAGCCAGAAGCTTCGCTTCCGGTAGCTTGCTTACTCTCCTAGTTAGAAGAAGGCTCTTTGGCGAATTCTTTAGATCTGGGTAGAGTCTCGCTCAGTAAAGAGAGTTGTAGATTCCTAGAAAAGGAGAGTAGCCTTGATTCTCTTCTTTGATCACCCAAAGGTTTCATTAAGGCTTTACCTGTTGTTCTATATCTATAGGACAGAAAAAACATCCAAGGAAAATGCCCTGCAACCAATTACTGCCTAGGGAACCCATTTGCTCGCCTGGCACGACAAACTAAAAACAGGATGGATGATTGGAAACTGGCCTAGCATATGACTCTATAATCAGCTAGTCGGAATCGGAATATGCTTTTACCCTTGCTTGAACTGGTTTACTCACAGGCACTGAAACTAGATAGCAACTGTAATTGTAATTGGATGGCAAGGAAATCACAAGATTGCTCACTTAAAACCTAGCTTGCTGGCGCCTGCTGGCTCTCCTAAGTCTCTTTCCCTTTCCTGCAACTGGAACTCTAAATGTAGCACTGGATGTAAACTCTCACTTGAAGAATTGCTAGCTTGCCTATAATTCCTACTTGAATAAAAGAAAGGCCTGCTTTCAAATTAAAGGCTTCCTCACTCACCGTAACAGACTCAGGCGCTAGATAACTCGAACAATGTCAAAAGAGGGCATTGGGATTTAAATAACCCGGCTTTCAAACTAACTTAGATATGCCATTTTATACACCCACTTACAAGAGGCAAGTTTTAGAAATAGAAATAAACTTTCTTACACTAGGGGAGATTCAGTATATGCTCACTTCGGAAAAGATGAGTAAACAGTCACTTCTAAAAAGGAGAAAGGAGAAGGAAGTAGATTAGGGCAGGCTAACAGCGCCAGGAAATGTATGAGAACTCGCCTGTCCTGCCTATGTAACCTATTCGATTCACTCTCCTGGTCCGACAGCAAAACAAAGTTAACTTCCACGGGATCTGCCATCGAAAGGAAATGGCCTGGACATTGCAGGAAATAAAAATATCTAGGCTGCAGATGGCCCAGAATATGCGATTGCGGATATACCTGAATACGCTATGGGGCTGATCTTTCCCTTGCCAGCTGGGATATTTTATGTGAGCAAGCCTCTTTCTTCCTTTGCTTTGGGACGAGGCCTGTTATCTTAATCCATCCAGAGGGAGTGCCCCATAAGCCAATGCCATTCCATTCATTTCCCGTTACCTGCCAGCCATTAATTAGGAATTAGGAGTTCTGTCCATGCGATCTAACAGACTAACAGGACAAGCAGTAGTTTTGAAAGGAAATCTGGCAAGGAAAATAAAGCAAACAAGGGATAGGGATAAGGCAAGTCTTTCCAGTAAGTGGTCGCAAGCGAATGACCTAGGAAGAAGCCCGTTTAAAAAGAAGTTCACATGCCCTGCAACGGATCTCAAACAAAGCGTGGCTGACAGCGCCAAGAAAGTATGGCTTACACTTCCTTAGGAAGTCAGAACTGGTGGAAGTGGGCTGGCTAATTTACCACAAGGGCTCAGGCCTAATTGGACTTATAAAGAGTTTTCAGTCACAAAGGAAGCAAGCTATTATTCCTTTCAAGCAAGAAGGACTCGGCTTACTCACCAGGAATGCACCCTAACCTAAGGGAGAGGGGAAAAAGGGATTAGGCTCTGCAGATGAAATAAAGAAGAAGGATAGCATTCTCTACTTCTATCATTGGTGCTATCGTATATGAGGAGCTTTCTTTTTGGTATGAAAGGTGATGTGATCTTAAAAAAAAAATCTCATAAGAGAAGGAAATGGGGGTCGTGGAAGAATTGGGTTCGATTCCCATAGCCCCAATGTGTCGAAATATCATGATTGGGTCGACCAGGCCCGGATCTTTTTTCTTTTTTTCCGGTATGCCGCTCCGCGAGAATGGAGCGAAAGAACCAAGTGGTTTGTGGTAATGTCAGAATTTGCACCTATTTGTATCTATTTAGTGATCAGTCTGCTAGTTTCTTTGATCTTACTCGGTCTTCCTTTTCCCTTTGCTTCCAATAGTTCGACCTATCCAGAAAAATTGTCGGCCTACGAATGTGGTTTCGATCCTTTCGGTGATGCCAGAAGTCGTTTCGATATACGATTTTATCTTGTTTCCATTTTATTTATTATTCCTGATCCGGAAGTCACCTTTTCCTTTCCTTGGGCAGTACCTCCCAACAAGATTGATCCGTTTGGATCTTGGTCTATGATGGCCTTTTTATTGATTTTGACGATTGGATCTCTCTATGAATGGAAAAGGGGTGCTTCGGATCGGGAGTAATCACTAGTGATAGGGCAAAAATAGGGAGGAAGGACAAAGGAAAGAGCGATGCCTACATTAAATCAATTGATTCGTCATGGTAGAGAAGAAAAACGGCGCACGGACCGTACTCGAGCTTCGGATCAATGTCCCCAGAAGCAAGGAGTACGCCCGCGTGTTTTTAAGAGAACACCGAAAAAACCAAATTCAGCTCAACGTAAGATAGCCAAAGTACGATTGAGCAATCGACATGATATATTTGCTCACATTCCGGGCGAAGGTCATAATTCGCAGGAACATTCTACGGTCTTAATAAGAGGAGGTAGAGTTAAAGATTTGCCAGGTGTGAAATCCCATTGTATTCGAGGAGTCAAGGATTTGTTGGGAATTCCGGATCGAAGAAGAGGCAGATCAAAATATGGTGCAGAAAAACCCAAATCGATATGAATGGAGGATGCCTCTGGAACTTCTTTTTATTGAATCTCATCGGATCAATCGGCCAGGCGGGAACCCAGAAGATGAATTGGGGTTAATTAGCCAGCTAAATAGTTAGCAGGTAAAGTAGGAGTCCCATAGATAAGAACCTTTCACCCCCTTTCCATCGAGTACGTAGTAGGGAATCGTCAACCACCCCTCTCCCAAGGGGAAGAGAAGGAGTTCTCGGTGTGGTCTCTGTCCCTCTTTGTTAGAAGCAACTTCAGGATCAACAGCGTTGAACGGAACAACAAATATGTGGATCTTTGTAGAAAACATAGGACATGCGAGCACAAAAAGCATAAACTGAAACCATTCCACGTGCGGCCTTCGCCGAAGACGAAGGAAATAAAGTCAAGGAAAGGAATAACAATTAATTGCTCAAAGACCGGCTCCGGGGCTAGCGAAGCTGCTTATCCTTTGTGTATCCGTTTGCGTCAGCATTGGCTTCAGACATAGGAAGGAGTTGACTGATTCTCGATGGTTGCACCGCTTAATCGTGCTTTCTATTCCTATTCATAAAAGAAGAAGATAAGGAAGGGCGTCGTTAGCAGGCTAGACAGATATTGAATGAAGAAAGAGAGGTAAATGAGACTGGTATGCCAGTTTCCATCTTGTTTTTGTCGGGGGTTTTGGCAGAATTGGGTTCTACTCCCATAGCCCCTTTTGTTGCGGCATTCCCCCAAGGAAAGAAAGATAAAGACGGGATATGCGATTTAAAACTTGTCGTCTACTTTCAGGAAATGTTCGGAACAGAGAACTTACAATAATACAACGCCGCATTCTCCGAAGATTGAGGAACAAGAAGAGATCTATTAAGAGAAAGATTTATCCGAGAGAAAATCTTAACAGTTACATCCAATCACAAACTACACGAAAGTTGCCCCTTTTTCATGGGGATTTACCCATCACAGAGATGCACAGAGGAACAGAACGAACTTCATATATCCCTTTTCTACTCAATCCAGAAACAAGATCGGACGTTATTCCGGTTCGTCTCCATTTTCGTGAAACTATTCCTCAAGCAAGGCAGCCGATAAGTCATCGAAGGGTTTGTGTGAATAATCGAATGGTAAGCATTACTCGTTTGAAAGTTTCCCACGGTGATCTAATATCTTTTCAAGAAAATGACGCGAGAATCCGCGGTGAAGAAATAAGGAGATCTTTCTATATCGAAATATCAGTTGAAAAAATCATAGGAAAATTCCTGGATCACCCGGTAAGAATGTGGAGAAGAACCAAAACAGAATGGTTCCACCTACTCAAAACTAAGCGGGGATGCCGCCTACTACTAAAATCCCGGTTTTTGCAACAACAGTTGCGTTATTCTATGCAAGAAGAAGACTTTGAAAGAACAAAGAAGTTTGGATCCGAAAAAGTATGCTTAGGCAGTTCCTTCGCTGAGCACAACAGAATGAAGAGGAATTTGTATCATTTCAAATCCCTATTCTTATCGAAGAGAAGAAACGATAAAAACCGATATCTTCCTACTCGAACAAGAAGTCCTATAGTTTACAACTCTTCTTTATATAGTAATTCGACCTATTGCTCCTCATCCCCCCATAAGTTTACTATGAAGAGAAGGAAGAGAAGAATCAAAAGGATCGAACTACCTACTCATTATTCGGAGGTGAATCATAGAACACCAAAAGCGGTGGTATTTTATGGACCTAACATAGGTCACATCCCTCACGACATAAGATTGAAAGATCCAAACCTTCCTCTTCGGAGCGGAAACGGACGTGGCCAAAACATATAAAGATCCGCGTAGTCGCTCATAGGGACATATCTATCCGGATAGAGGATAGTCTAGATCGATTCATAGATAGATTTCTATCCATATAGATAGGATAGGTATCTCCGTGGATAGAGATAAAGATAGGGATCCATCTAGATCTTGCTTGATTCACTATTTCAATTTTTTTTTCTTGATTCTGATTGATTGCCTTTTTGACGACAAGTTTTAAATCTTAATGCAGGCAAGGTACGTAGTTCTCGACCGTAAGGGAGAAGGAAAGATTTTCAATTCTTACTTGCTGGGTCGGAGCGTAGACGAGCGAGCAGAGCCCAGGATACAGGGAAGCCCGTCATAGAGCAGTCGACTAGAAGTAGAAGACTGCTGGCCTGAGAGAAGGCGGCCTACCTCGGGAAACATGGCCCAATTTATCTTCTTTCTTTTTTTATTACCTTCCTTATTTTAATAAAAGTGAAGGATTATGCACGTGGAATACTCCTTTCCATTTCTTCTTTCTTTTCTTTAAGGGAGCTGTTCCAGAAGTTGCACTTTCTTTCGATGTTGGTCCAGGCCCCCTATCCATTGGCATTGAAGTAGGCAAGGCCAATCCATCTGTTAAGTCAGCTGGTTCTAGGTCAAAAGCTAGTGTAAAATATGTCTTTCTCGTCCTAAGCCCTAAAAGTGCTTCCGCCTTACCTGGAGTTGAAGTTACCGTTGGAGGCCTTTTAGTTCCAGTCTCAGTAGTGGTCTTCCCTATATGTACAGGGGAGTAGTTAGTTGCGAGTGTCAGAGAAGATAAAAGTGCTTTAAAATAGGAGAAAGATTCATTTTACCATCCCAAGGGAAAATGAATGGGAAGGAGGCGTCTTAGCTACCCTCCAGGCTAATTATAAGAATTGGATGACTTACAACTGAAATTTCTTCGGATCGATATATCGTAGAACCGCAATCCAATTCCGAATGCATTCAAAACAACGCGCTTTCTAGAATCTCGATGAAAAGCCAATGGGCTCTATATAGATCTAGGAAAAATATTTATGTTGGAAACCATTAAAAGTTCTCTTGCTCTAAGTTATTTATTGCCCTAAAATAGAATTGAGTACCTATTGGATGTAGGCGCGCTCTAGCATGGGGAATCGCTAGTAATCGCGGCACCGCCCATGAAAATAGTATATGTTGACAAAACGTAACATTAGGGGAAAGTCCTTGTTGTCCTTTCTCGACGACAGTTCGCCAAGGTAGATCGAAAGTCCTATAGAAATATAAGGAGGTACATCGCATTATTACATCGTCAAAAGAACAACAATGAAAGACGAATTTCAATACATCATCGATCTCATAAGTATCAAAAGCTCATGCTATTTGAACGCGCTTTACTAAAATGCTCCCAGCACCTTTATGAGCTCTAAGATATAGTATTACCGGCGCCCGCGCTAATGGGATCCAAGGTTTTTCCATTGGGATTAACGATCCTTAGAAACCTCCACAAGGCCATACGCTTTTAGTCGCCGCGAAAGTGGTATTCTCCGAAAAACAAACCAAACCGCGGTGATTGTAAATCCATCATTGGCTAAAGGCACGATGATTGACTAGTGCCAGTACCGCTTTTTGAAAGTAAGTGAAATAAGTGAACAAATGATAAGAATAGAAGATGGGGCTTGCTTTCTGACGGAACGTAGTGCGGATTTTTTTTCGTTTCGAAGTGCATGCCCTAATTTAACAATGTTATCTCGATTTCGTCATGTTGAAACGAGTTATATAGATACAGGCTTCATTTTTAGGCTGGCGACTTATTACTCTCGATATTATTCGAAAACGATTCAAGATGAAAGAACAAAAAAAAGCAAAACAGCTATTTATATTGTGTATATAAAGGAAACATCTATATTAGAGTCGCGAAACCGCTAACGAAAGGTAAGTGATTGATCTGCCGCTTTTTTTACTAACATAGAAATGCCGTCAAATGGAAAGGCGGATATCCGTGATCGGTCTAAATCGAATCGAGAAGGAACATGATGCACGTCAGAATCGATATAAGGAAAACACCGCTTCATTCACCTTTCCCTTACTTTCTTTTTAAAGTAAACTACCTTTCTCGTTGTTGCGCCTTCGAAATCGATGCTTAACTTAAGTCGATCCACTTGCATTGGTGGTCTCTCTCTTCCCTCGAGGGAAGTACCGGGGAAGTAGTCACAGAAGTACAGCCGGGAAGCCATAAACTATTGGGACATACGGTAATTTTTATTTAGAAGACTAATCGAATAAGTACAGGTACCCCCTAAAATCCATTAGTAAGAGTCAGAGTGTAAGGTGAGAGATTCTCTTCTTACCCGCTTTCCGGCCTTTTCCCTTTCTAAAACTAAAAGGGCAGGGAGAATTGTAACAGCCTACGGGCTAGTCAGACTAGAAAAATAGTAAGCGTGTATGGCCCTTTACTGTGACTGTATTTTTTTTATATCTTTTCTATATTATATTAAGAGTCAGCTTCAATAGATAGCGTAGGGTAGATGAAAAAAAAAAGATAGTTTAACCAGCATCGAATTTCATTGATTAGTTTTTCCCGGATCTCATAGATGGAGGGATCAAAGTAAAGAAGAGAAGCACTTCGCTGACGCTATTGATGGATGAGCAATAGCATTTCCATTGACAGGATGCGGATTTGAACAATGAATATCAGGAATATTACCTCCGTGAGTGCTCCTGGATGCAGGATTCAGTCATGGAAAAGGAGAAGGTAATCTGAAATTTTCCCAACCCAGGAAGTTTTAGCACAAGGAAATAGTGGAGACGCGGCCTTATTAGGAAATTTCTGGGGCTTTAGCCTATGTTGGAGTATGTGGAGGAGCGGCTAAGGAGCCTGCGGCGAGCGAAAGGGAATGTGGCACTCGTGGACCTGAGCCATGGTTACTTCGTTATCTATCAGATTTCACCAGGAGGAAGATATGAGGGATGAAGGCCTGGACCGGAGTACCATGGAAAATAAACAACCTCAATATCCGGTTCTTATCTTCACTTAAAAGGTGGACACCGTCGGCCGGAAACAGCAGTCTTGCATAAGGCTCCGGCTTCGATAATCTTCCCTGGACTCAATTATTTCTAAAAAAGGCGACCGGATATTATTGATTCTTTAGCTAGCCGAATGGGGAGTCCGATCCAATTGGATGAGCATACAGCTAAGCTAAAAAAGAGGTCCATTCCATTGACGTGGGTAGCTATATAAAAACCGATTCCTGACAATACGGACTATTTTTTTTATGTTAATACTGTCGCCTTGTCTCGGATATAAGACCTACGAATCCAATCAGGTGTTAGCAGAAAGAGAAAAAGAATGGGTGACTCTCTATGTGGCATGCGAAAAAAAGAAGCTGGGGCGGGGAGTGAGGTAGCGGGACAAAGAGATGGATGGGTGTATCTGGATCTAGGCCAATTTCCCTATGCGGAGAAGGGCAACAGCTTCTGTAGGTAACTACTCCAATTCTTATTTTAATTTAGTCGTAAACCAACGAGTCTTTAAGTAAGTGGGCGTTAAGCGTAACGAGCTTACAGGAGGTAGAAAATCTTTGCCGTTAGTCTTTTATAAAGAATCAAGCTAGGCTAGTAAGAGAAGGTAAGAAGTCGAGAAGTCAACTAACTTATAGTGCTTTCCACACCCCGCCCCGTAGAGGGATATTTACCTGTGAATGCGGTGCGCTCTCCCTTTCACTCAAAACAAGAGTTCCGTGCCAAGCATAAAGATTGAATCAATAGGACCGTATTCTAATCCTAGAAATGCCATAACTCTCTTTCTGAATGTCTCGACTTTCTTTCTAAAAAAAACCGGACCGGACAGGGGTGCGGAAATAGCAATAATTAAATGAATAGGCTCTTGTCAATAGGTTGTTTGGCGCTAGCTAACTTTACACAGAAGGACCACCACCATTGATACATTGATAGTGGATTAAGTGGCAAACCTATACTATGCCCAAGTGCGGACTTACTTAAGTAAGGGTATCCTATTGCTAAACATCCGGCTACCCATAGTTTGAAGGGAAGAAGCCGGAGCTATGCCACTGTAGAATCATTAATATTCGCGGAGACTTTTTTTATTATCGGACACAACAACCAGAAGCCATATCTTTCGAAGGAAATGAAACTTAGAATGATATAATGAAGTAAAGAAATATATAATTAGAAAAAGCGGTATAAAGGCTTACGACCTGGAGATTCTTAGCTTGTTAGACACAATCTATCTTACTAGCTATTCAGTGGATTCCTAGCCCTTGACTCATGGTAGAGAACACCAAAGGGTACTGCTCGCTTTCGAGATCTTTATGTGGGGACGCTGACTATAAATCTGCAGAATCCACTACCCGCTCCTGCTTCTTGGTCACCAGAAGGGTAATTAGGGTCTGCTGCTGAACCAGATATCCCGCCCCTTACGACCTGTAATCGATATCCCCAAAGAATGAAAGAAGGGCAGAAGTGAATAGTTGGTTGGGATGCTACGAGTTCATTCCTGTCCGATAACGTAGCGACAAGGTCATTCCTTACTCATAAGAGACCCCGCTCACTGCCACCGCTGTGAGGGGCGCTTTAACATGCAACAATGCTTCACCGGATCCAGCTATGCAAATCGTGAAAGAGCGTGACGTCCTTAAACTAAGATTTATTAGAAGGTGCAGCGTTCAGACAATCTTCTCTTGGTTCCGCTTCTAAACTCAAGGAAGGCCTCTAAAGAGAGGGAACTCATAGTTCTTTTCTAAGCCTTCAGAGAGGCAGCGCAGGTGAATATGCGGCTCCGTACTGGGGAGATGGAGATTGTTAAGAGTTTAGCAGGCCGAGGAAAAAGGGCGGTGAAGACCCTCTAAGACTATACTTCTTTGAAGTGAATGGGTGCTTCCAGTTCCTTTAGCAAGACATCTATAAGAATATCTTCCTTAGACCGGATAAGTACTAAGAAAGTAGTCGTCCCACTTACTGCTTGGTTTGCTTTATCGCGGGCTGACCTCTTTGGATTGGGGGCCACTAACTATTTCGAGTTCCTTCTTTAAAGATCTTTCGAAAATCCATTACATTAAACGATCTTTCTTATATTAAGAGATTTCGACCGCTTTCCAATCCACTTTGCCAATCAACTTCTCTGCTAAGTCGGCTCTTTTAGCTCATTGGCTATAGGCCGCAGGATCGATGTAACTCAAGTAGTCTTCCTAGATAAAAGGCGGAAGACGATGCCAATCTCTGCTTTTCAAAACCAACGGCTTTAAGCCCATTTATTTATGGCTTCGTAACTCCCTCGAAAGACTTAGTCCTTGCCTCCTGTTAGTCTCCTTGCCGGATCGAAGTTAGGCTGAAGTATGGATAGAAGACTAGTGAAAACTCTAACTAGAAATATCGATCGTAAGAGAAGATAAAGAATGGGAAGGAAGTGCTAATCATTGTTACCATGCGGGAAGAAGCTCTAGTGGCTTTCAAGGTGAAAGTAGGTTCTTTCAAAGCTAGCTATTTGTAGCCGCCCCATTTAATAGAAGAGGTTTTTTTACCCTTCCTGCGAAGTACTGATGCGAACTCCCAAACCCTTAGCCAGTACCAGCGACTAGTCTTCTGGCTACGAGGTATATAGGGCGCTAAGGTAACCCTTAAGCCTACCCGTGTTGAGCCTCATGCATGTACTGAACCGCCTGCTAAGGAACCCAGTAAATTGCACAACACTCAGTACGCACTTATTTCCGGGACCGCTTTATCCAGCATACTGCAGTGCAACATCGGACAGGAAGCATACAGCAGCAAGCACACATCTTAGCAGTCTTTCTAAACCTAAAACTATTAAGCCGCCTTTAGGGCCCTAATCTTGAGTGTTGAACCGGCACAAGAGGAATCCTTCTTAGACTCGGTTAGCCGTCAGTTTGCAAACCCCAGGTGGGTGCGAACTACTAGAGGCCCGCCCTGGAGGTTAGTCAGAATAGAGGACCTAGAACGCCTTGGTGAATCAAACCCAGAGATCATGGCCAACAACGCCAGTCATCGAGGCACCAGGAACCCTATCTATGATGGGGACAATGAAGAGTAGTATCCCAAGGTCGGCCTACTACAACCCCGGCAAATCAGCAACTTTATAACGAGGCGAGAAAAGGAACGAGGTCGAAGAAGAAGATTTCAATTGGACTGATCTTTAGATCGCTTTCATTCGCCGCTTTCATGCATTAGTTTTGGCTAGACTAGAGAGGACTCGAAGTTAGCGCAGTGAAAGAGAGAGTCAATCTTTCGCGCGGTGAAAGGAAGGACTGACTCATGGCGAGTCATCTTGGTTGCTTCCGTGATAAATGGTACTTTGCCAATGACTGAGGAAGGTCGTCCGCTATGTCTTACCGAAAATGCCCATTAAATTAAAAGATTAGATAATAATAATAAAGTTACCCCTTGGAGTCTTGCGTGTGGGTGGTCAAATTCAATCATCGTAAGGCCCTGGTCAATCAAAGTGAGTTGATTTTCCAAGGGATGGGGAGTGGGAGGTGGGCCCCCTCAGAGCTGATTTTATCCCGCTTTACTTTAGAGGCAGAAGCGAAGAATAAAGAAAGGAATGAAACAAGCGGACGATACACGAGGACGAGATTGGATGGGAGAGCTCTGGGTTCTATTAAATGAATCTCATTTAGTAGGTTATAGGTAATTTATTTATCACCTCCTAGAGAACTGATAAGCTCATAGGTTAAGGGATTTGTGTGGTAATCCAAGGGTTTCTCGCCAACCGCTATGGAACAGGCTTGTGAACTAGGGACTCCGTTTCGGTATCTTCATCGACTGGATAAATAGTTTCAACTTATGGGGCGGTTCTTTAACTGGGTCATTTTCTTAGGCTCTGCGTCCGTGGGATCAACTCTATCTTAGAGATCTGGAGGATCCACAACTACAAGCTCACGAGTGGGAACAGGATCTGCTACTGCTGAAAGGTATGTAATCGAAGAATCAGGTAGCTCACCATCTAGTGAAGTTGATTTCCTTGTCTTTGATGATGGAGATTGAGTTTAACAGCCCCGCTTGAAAGCTTCATCTTTATGACATATCTGCATCCCTTGCCCACCGTTACAAGCAAGCCCTGCTCTTTTTAGTCGTTTCCAGAAGATTTACGGGTTAACTCCCCCACTAACGGACTTTACTGGCTTGAAACTTTCAGTTCTCTTACTCGACTAGAGGGCTTTCCCTCACATCCTACTCTTAATTATAGAAGGTTCTTTCTTTCTGTCCAATACGGGCCTTCATTCAATGCCAGCATCTCTCTCAATATGCACTCATGAATGCTCGGTATAGGAAGCACCTATCTTTATCGTTCCATTCCTCCGGAACTCGAGACTTCGCCTCCGATCCATTGAGTTGATGGCTCCGAGCTTCCTGCCTTTCCGCCGCGAGAGAAGATAGGGATTGAGATTAGGGACCGAGTTTCCGTATCGAGAATGAGAGTAGGGACAGGAGAAAGGAGTGAAGTCGGGGCTTATGGAGAGTAGAGTTACGTTTTGCTACCAATATTGAACGTTTTCCCGGCTTTCAAATGAGAAAGAGCAGGCACCGGATGGGAGTGTCAAGGATGATGCCTTCAAGTAAAGAAAGCCAGGGAAGGTATAGTATCTTGCTTATGCTTCTCTTTCCTTATCGCGCTCACGAGGGAATCCTATCGCCTTTAACCTCAGGGCCAGAACCACACGTGCAAGTTTCCCTGCTTGACTTGAAGGCAGTAATTGATCGAACTTCTGACTCTCAGGGGCTAGGAGTGAGAGGTTGCCATGCTCCTCACCGAGTAGAGATAAATTATGAGTTTTGTTTTCTCGGTAAAATGAGTTGCAAATAGATTTCTGCCCATAACCTGACATTCTTTGAGAGCAAGTTTTGTTTTCCCGGTAAAATGAGTTGCAAGTCCATTTCTGCCCATAAACTGACATTCAAATCGATCAACTCGCTAAAACCCCGTATTTTTGATTGCATGCCCATTTTAGGGATTAATCACTTCACGGGAGAGAACACGAGGGATGAGCGACGATCGGCCTACGTTTTGACTAGTCATCATCGGTTTACCCGCTTGCTGAAACCACCCTCCATAGCCGATTGGATGGCCACTCAACTCTTCACTATACTTCCTGTATCCCACTCCCCTCTCTATCTCTCTCGACCCATTCACCGGAGTATGTTGGGCTGGAATGCCTCCATTCCCATCTCTTTATGATCTCTGGGCCTTCCCGCTATGAGATATTCCCGGCGCAGAAGCATATTCATGCATAATACTCAAATAAAAATTTCCCCTCTCCATATAGGGGTAGGAATCCCTAGAAGAGGATAGAAGGTAATTTTGTCATCAGTGGAAAAGCATGCGTGATAAGGATACTCCTCTATGCGAATGTTCTAGCTTTCAAAGGATGGGGAGGAGGAAGAAAGACAAGCAAGACAGGTGCGGAGCGGGGCCAAGAAAGTAAGTAAAGGAGGTAAAGGCATTCTTTAAGAAATTACCCGGTCCTTATATAGTGTCAAACCCTGCCCTAAGGCAAGGAAGTGACATTTCGATCGGGCACTAGTAATTATTTCGTTTACTTGTTTTCGGTGAGAGAATCTTTCCTTTATCCGTCTAGGCCAGGTGCATGACTTTCCCCAAGGCATATTAATGATTGCCCGCTGTAACCCTCTCGGCATAGGCCGGGCCGCTTGAGAGCTTCGGTACATCTCTTTCGGGCCGGTGAGACTCTTCTGGAACTGTTGGATTAGTAGCTTTTATCTCCGTAAGAACACATTTCCCCACAGTAGACGCGCGGAGATGAGTAAGACTTCACCCTCTTCCATTATACTAATACAAATCTGGGGTTGGTTTGTGGGGGAGCTGTCTGAGAAGAAGCAGATCTCTGCGAACTTGGTGCCTCTCTATACCCTTTATGGTCTTGATCTTTTCCTCCAAGCTCTCTAAATTGTCTACCACCTTCTTATGTTCTGGCCCCTTTTTTGTTTGTTTTAACTTCTTTTTCCCATGTCTCATTCTTCTCAAGTGCACTCATCTCCTAACGCAGGCAATGCAACAAGTAATTAGCGCTTCTTTGGCAAAGGCTACTCGCTCGCGGTATACTTTGCTAGCTTTATTGCTGGCTCTAAGCCTACCTCCTTGACTACAGATAACCGCCTGCCTGTCTTGACAGAAGAAGCAGTAAGCGTCTCCGGACATAGAAAGTAGGCAATCACTTTAACTTCGTTAGCGGTGTAGGTTTCAGTCGTAGTTTCTGGTATCGACACAGACAGTGGGAAATCTCTATACGATTGAAGTCAGTGTGCAAGACAAAGTCTAGTTTTTACTTTGAGTTCCTATTTTACGAACATATAAGAAGCATTCCACAGTCGTAGGTACTCAATTCAATTGGATTGAACTGCTTGAGCAGGAGCTTTGGACTCGACGAGGTATTGGGTGCTTGCCCTATTGAGAGAATGGAAGAAACTCTCAGGCAAGCAGCTCGCAATAGCAAACGCCTACTTATCGCTCCCATCTTTTGACTTCAACGACGACTTCCTAATATTATCCATGTTTCGGTGAAAGGTCTGTTTCTTCTTTTGTTTTAGCTTAAGGTGTCAGCGAGGAACTGTGTATGCGGGCCCATTGCCTAGTGTCTTAGTAAGTGAAAGGGAGTGAATGTGCTTTCATTTCAGATGTATCACCATTCGGGTATCCTTTCTTCGTGTCAGGGACATTTCCCCTACCTCTTATTCTGATGGAGATTCGGTCCAGCCCGTAGAACACGTAGTCAGTATAGGATTCCAACTCGATCTTAGGCCGTAAAGTAAAGCATTCAAGTCCCCTATCTCTTTCTTAGTCGTAGTATGCCTTATCATTCAAGTGAAAATGATGAAAGTGGATGACTAGGAAGAATAGAGAGATTGAAGGAAGTAAATTGACTACTATACAGAGAAAGAGACTGGACAGCTTTTCTAGGAATGGTCGATTTGATTGCCCCGCGCCTCTCCTACCAATCTGCTAGAAGACTGACTATTCTACTACTGGAGCACTTCCCGCCGATGAAACAACGGGAATTCTTGACTTAGACTCAAGTGCAGTTCGCAACTCTAACTATTGGACTAATTGAACTCTTCTTCTATGGAATTTATATGAAACAAGGATTTGTTGAGAAGTATTCGTTGAGCAATTGCATCACCCATTGAAAGTTAGAAACGAAGTAGCGGCGGAGTCACCTGCTACTTCGCTGAATCTTGATTTATGAACATGGATTTAAGGCATTGAACGAAGGCACCACTGCTAGTTCGCCGATTCCCCACTACCCTTGTGCTCGCTTATAGAATCCTATATATCCTACCTGGGGAAATCTTTCTTTCCTAGGCTGCTTTCCACCGTTCAAACTATCCGCTATTCGGGCTTCCCTTGAGACTGCTCACAACCTTTCTTGACTCTGTCTTTTCATACAGCTTCGAAACCTACTTACTACTAGGAGAAGATGTTCTTGATTCTCTTTGAGGGTGGGGGACACTATTCACGGGAATTGCACAGAAGGGGAATCTTTCTAGTCGGGATAAAATAAAATTGCATTGATCCTGAGGTTAAAGCTTATTTAAAGCATTTCTTTTCCCAGGGAAAATCGCGGGGATGAAATCCCAGTTCTTCGCTGAAATCATGACCCGTTGTGGTTGTTTACATATTGGTTCGTACTTTCATTCTGATCCCTTTCTCCCTTCTACTTTTGGGTAGACCACAGGCTCATCAAGAGCCGGAACTAGAAGTCAGCATTCTATTCTAATCGTAGGCCTTCATGCCAGGGCTGATACCTCCACCACTTAGACTTATGTGGATAATATCTCCCCGAGTGGCCTCTTCCTCCGGTCGAGTCATCTTTCGCTTCAATACCAGGAACTGAGACGGATTCGGATGGAGAAGGATTAAATAGTTCATCATGAGCTGTCCGAAACCATACTTCTTCCCGCGAAAACTCGGAATTTGCTTTAGCTCGAACCTTGATCTTTTGCTCGAACTCTAATACACTGTAGTAGCAGGCGGCACTCTACGCTATTTGTGCCAGCCAGGTGTCATAAAAAAAGTACGCCATTTCCAAGCATCCTAGTTCAGCGTGCATCATCTCTTGTCTCAATTGAAGGCCAGGGCGGGCCTTCCAAGCTGATTCCGCCGGAAGCTAATCCAGTGCTTGTTGAGTGGAGAACCGAACATTAATTATATCCATAAAAGGTCCTTCCTACCCCTATTCCCTAACCCCCTCCCCTCATTCTACCTCTCCGGCTCGTTACAAGTCTTCCATTCGTACCTTCTTCGTCTGCTCGTACCTCTTCCTTCTATACGTCTGTAAGGCTTCATTCTTCAACGGGCTTATTCACTGATGGGTCTTCCAGTCTTTAGTAGTCCAATCCGTAATGAATCTCTTTTTCTTATATTCTCGTATTCGAAGTAGTAGAGCGTGCTTTTCATTTAAGGGAATGGTCTTTCGCAATAGAAGTGAGAATCTCCTACCACCTTTGATGATAATAGTATCATCCTTGCCTAATCCGTTTATCACGTTGTCCGATCGTCTGTGACAGCTCCCCGAAAGAGGAAAGCAAACAAGCCACCAGCACTTCAATCAGTAAAGCTAGCCACTCAACTCGCTCTCTTCAAATTCCCTTTTACATTTTATTGAAGATCCTCCACCTAGCCAAGTAGGTCTCAAAAGGTTTACCCGCTGCAAGCTCCATATAGGTTACTTTGCGGGCTACTGAATAGAATCTTCGGTGAAAGGCGTCTACCATATCGGCGCAACTATTGATCGAGGCGTGTATACCACGTGAATGCGACACCCGAAAGACTAGCAGAAAAGTGCTTCAGCAACAAACTCTCATCGTGAGCAGCTGGCAATTTATAAATTACTAATATGCTGCTCTGCGAGATCTCCACTTCCATCATAAAACCCTAAGGAAGGAGCTATCCACAAGAATCGCCTCGAATAGCCATAACCTCATATCGCCTTCCACCGCACCAGTCAGAGGAAACCCGGGAAAAGCTTAACCTCAGCGTACCGCCAGAAAAAAGAGCTTGAATTCACAGGAAAATTTGGAGAGGGTCGACCAGTCCATTTATCATCCCACCACTCACCCAAGCAAGCTCAGGAGTTCAGGTGCTACAGATTAGTGAAGCCCGATCGTAAGTAACTTCCGCAAAAGAAAGATATCTTGTTTTTATCCTTCTCGGGTTCCAGTCCAATCTTCTGCTGCTGCCCCCGGCCTATACTTAATTTAAGACTTTCTGGTCCAGGCTTACACAAGTCTAATTCTTCCGCTACCGATATTGGATCTGAGCCTTCCTTGAAAGAATCTAAAACAAAGAGTCAATTGCTTAGCTTATCGAGATCGCCCCCTCTTTCCTTTTGAGCCCTTTCTTTATTCTATTTAGCTTCTGCCACACATTTGACACTGACACCAGGGCTCCACCTGAGGATCACCCAGACGCACGAGCACAGACTGGTGTACACTCTCTGCACATCGCGGGACTTAGGCCTTTGCATGCAGCACCTGTCTTCCGCAGGTCTAGAGTAGCACAACTGAAGCTAAACCTTCTTTTCGGCAATACGCGCCCGGGAGAGAGAGACATCTCTCGTTATTGCTGCCTTTCTTACTACTTTGACACAGTCGTCTACGTAAAGGTCTGCACTCAGGAGAGATGCAGTCCCCCATGTATGACATCTTTGAGCCTTCACTGATGAATGTTAAGATGAAAGCACAAGAGACTAGCACCCTTTCTCAACCTAAGAAGCTTGCATCTAGGATTCAGACTAGCCCACAATCTCAAAGAAATTCCTCCAATAAGAGTAAACCCATGTCACAAAGCAATCCCTTTCATAAAAGAGAGACCATCAAGAGTTCAGCACTACCAGACTACGGCCTCCACTCAGACAGGTCTAGAGGCGAATTCGCAGTTTCAGCAGCAATCAGTCCAGCGCTTCAACCGCAACAACTTCAAAGAGCCTCAGGCGCAAGAGCAGGTTCAACCAGTGCCGCTACAGCATTCTCAGGTGAGACCAGAAAAATATCCCTTTCCGCTAGGTCAGTCTCAGCAATACCTACAGCCTCTACCTCAACTTCAGGGGTCGGTCAATACCTGGCAAGCCCCTGCTCAACCTTACCAAGATCTTCTTCTATCCAAAGAATCCCGCTAGTAGCCCCTCAGCCTACGCAATTCACTCCTCAAGACAAGAAAGCAACCTATCTTACTAATAATTAAGGTTTTGGCTTGTCCCAATTCTAAACCAAATAAGAGTGCAGGAGACCTAGGTTAGAGGGTTTCTACGCGCTTTACTAATAAAAAAAGAAGGGCGCACCGGTTGCAGAAACTGAAACTCACTTCATATGACGCGCCTCCTGAAGCTTGGACTGCCTCTGTAGATACTGAGGGGTCTTGTTGATCAGAGTGGCCTATTCTATTCGTAAAGCGTCTCCTTCCCGAGGAGCAAATAGTGCCTCCAGTCTTTCACAGCCAGCACTATCGTGTACATCTCCTTTTCGTACGTGGGAGAGTTTTAGACAGCTGTATTGAACATCTCACTGGGGGACTCAACCGCTTGATAGTGTATTCAGTTCGGTTTCTGCTCTAGATGATAGAGTTCATTGGATGGACGTCTTACTTACCTTCCAGCCTTTCCATCTAGTCCTTGGGCATCCCCGAGCGAGGGTCTTAACACCCAGTTGTATACCGATGCGATAGCCTACCAGTGATAACTACTAGGCGGGAAGGGATCTAGTCGAATTAAAGCAAAAGAATACGTCGAACCCATGCATGCTACAAGACAGCTTGTATTTCCGTCTGGTCCAATAGATGTAACTGGCGCCTTTCAGGTCGAGTCTGAAGCCATCTCTAATGCCGGACGCTTCCTAGACAGTCCTGCCGGATCAAGGAAAAAGGGCCTTTACATTATTGTATGGGGTCTTTAATCTCATGTCATCATAAGTGGGCAGGCTTTTAAGCAGATAAGAATCAGTTCAGCTTTCAAGGGCTTTCGTCCATCTCTCGCCCATCTATCTCAGGATGCAAGCATTTATCTTGAATGGTGCTGTTATCATACCTCTTTGGAATCAAAACCGCTCGACTCACTTTCTTTCACTCGCCTTACAAGGACCTACCGGACTATCGGCTTTCTATAGTCATCTTCCTCTCCCCGCTTCCTCCCTTCTTATACTTTTATTCGACTAGCTCTTCTCGTTCTTCGAACCCTGCTCCTTGTCCATTCTGCTTTCGGGTGCCCGGGAGGTAACTTAAAATTCACCTGGTATGACTTGACTGCTTTAATCCCAAAACTTAACTCTATACCATAGCCTAACTCTTTATTCCAGGGTTTTTAACTATATCTAGGGCTTTCCACTCCGTAAGCATTTCTTAAGGACGCATTCGACTCGGTAAGAAGATTATATCTTTACCTATAAGTAAGTAATTATTGACTGCATTATCCCTTCTCTTTCCCATTGCTCTCACTCATTTATAGCATACCAGCCTCTTAACTTCGCTTCTCGCTTTTGTTCAATTATAAATAACTATCACTATCAAGTTTGATGTAGATTTATAGCATCATTCAAGTAAATACAGATTAAGATCGTAGAAACATGAGCTTGTAATATAGCTACACCTAATTCCAGACCTGTTAATGCAATTACTATTAATATAGGACCAAGCCCTCCTATGAAATATAAAAGATCATTCATACATAGCATAGTCCATGCGAATCCACTTAAAATCTTGACTAAACTATGACCTGCCATCATATTAGCAAATAAACGTATTCCTAAGCTTAATGCGCGAAAACTATAAGAGATTAGCTCAAGGAGTACTAAAAAAGGTGCTAACGGCAGTGGTACTCCTGCGGGTAATAATATACTTAAATAATGAAGCCCATTTCTTTGAAATCCCACTATTGTTATACCAATAAAAATGGAAAATGAGAGACCCAAAGTAATGAGAAAATGACTTGTAACTGTAAAGCTATAAGGTATCATACCCTGCAGATTACAAAATAACAAGAAAGTAAAAATGACAAAGATGCAAGGGAAAAAGACTTGTTTAACATTTCCACCTATTTGTTCATTTACCAGGTTAAGAACGAAATCATAAATAAGCTCTACCAAGGATTGCCAAGCATTGGGTACTGACTTTCCTCCTCCCTTTTTAGTAATAAAATAAAACAGCAGTAAAACCAAACTGAGAGTGAGCAGCATAAAGAAAGAGGGATTTGTGAATGAGAAATATAAGTTACCTATCTGAAGGGGTAGAAATGGGATAATCTCAAATTGATCCAGAGGGCTGGGTATAGCGTATAAAAAGTTCATCTTGACGGTGAGTTAAGTTATAATTCTGCTTTACTTTAAGAAAGTAAAGACTTGTCGAATCGAAAAGGAAATAGCCGGTTGTTTTTCCTAAAATGCGTGGGTTCGACTACGGGGGCCCCCCACTACGAGTGGGGATCTAATTTACACCACCCGACGAAGTCGGTAAACGACAGACCCAGCTGGCATTCACCAAGGCAGCTGGGGGAGCTGGTAGGGGAATTGAAGAAGATCAATCGGAAGAAGGTGAGCTAAACTGCAAATGATAATGAGTTGGGCAAGGCTGGAGGTTGCCTTACGCCGGGAAGAAGGCCCTGTTCTCTTTTTTGATTTCCATCCATAGATATGATATGGTTGGTATGTTGAATCACCTGTGAAGTCGACTTTACTTGACCGTGTCTGCCTCAACTTCACCCTAGACTCGTGTCGTGTAGCAAGACTAACAAGTGGTCGAGTTCATTTATGAACGAACGAGCAACTATTATAAAAAAAGCAAGCAAGACTTTACTTTTATTATTTTTTTATTCTTCCTTGGCCGTGTGGAACATGGATTAGCATTATGTCATTCCTACAAGTGATCACCCATCCAGGATTTGAAGAAGAAGCGCCATATGAGGACTTCGAGATCAAATATAATATGTTTCTTTCCATTCCTCGTGAGCCACTTATTTCTCCGAAACAAGAGAGAAAAGTTATTTTACTCCTATTTCCCAATAAGTCGACGGCGTTACACCATTGGGATACTTCGAATAAACTAGAGTACATATAGGATACACCGGTGCTAAAACCTTTTCTAAAGATATCTTCCAAACTGTTGGGGTCGTTGCTCCGGATTTTGTTCCCCCGGTTTGAAACCAGTTGGTTCCGTAGTTTGAGAATTCTGCTGATCCCCAGTACTCCATCTCCATCATTGCATATGGGAATATAGAAAGTAAAGAGGAAAAGGCATGACCAGAAGAATTGTGTGAAATAAGTGAATTTATCCAGTTGAGGCATGATTGATTGATAAACAATGATTCCCTCCGGACAGAAAGAGAGTCCGGAGTCTTAGTCTTAAAGAATGAATTCTATTGAGTTGTGGTTGTTGACCAACAAATTATGCATGGGAGAAAGATTCACAAACGAAAACTAACCTTGATCCAGAAAGAAAGAAGGCCCCTCCAGAGACCTAAAACCTCCATATCAAGAGAAGGAATTGTCCACTGAACACTTTATTTTTTAATGCAGACCAGACAGACAGTGATTTCTGACAGACAGAATCCCCCTCAAGAAAAATAATCCAAATCGAAGGCCCTCTCACCCGAAGCTAAGAGCCCTAGCTAAGTGAGCGCAACAGTTTAGACTCCACCATAATATGTAATTTGGGGATGCTGCGGGAGTGCACGGTGCCCGGGTAGACGAACCGGCGGGACGTTGCCATTGGCCCTTCCTGTACAGGATTGCCTTTTCGGACAGGAAATCGTACAGGCCCAGAAGCTCATAGTCGCACACCAACCAAAGACTAAACTAAGGCAGCTATTGAGGAAGAAGGAGAGGCTAACGAGATAGGGGCGACAAAGCGAGGGGATTGAGCCTTTCTCCTAGCGCAAGAGTTTTCGTCGCTGGATTAAGACGACTTAGCTACTTGTCTGAAAGCGGAAAAGGAAGCTGACTAGCCTTCAGGCCTGAATAAGCAAAAAAAAGGGGAAGGAAGTCATTGGATTATTCGCTTTGATAGGATTGTCTCCTTATGTGGTACTCGACCGGCTAGACTTCGATTACTTTTTTTGGAGTTTCTAATCGTGTTAAGCATTTCCTATAGCTGGCGAGAAGGGATCGCTTATTAACGAACCAACCTGGCGAAATTCTAAAGAGGGATCACAAATTGCCCTATTTGAGGGACAGATGGGGAGGACGTTTTGCCATGCTTTGAAAGATTGTAGTTGGGCAAGATTTGTTTGGTCTGTTAGGCCAGAGATCTGGTCGCACTTCATTTCAGCCCCCTTACTCACTCAATATATTTATTAAAATATCCATGGTGCTGGTATGCATACAGTGTCGGAGCTTGAATGGCCTCTTTCAACATTTCATTTTTGAAGTAGCAATTCACCAACTCTGGGCATGGCGCAACATAATGATTCTTTTAATTTTCCTCATAATCCTAGTGATCTCATCATTGCTAAAGCCAAGGAAATCCATAAGTGTTTAGTGAAAGCTCTTGATCTTAATCATCGAGAGGTAGAGTTTCTCAAATGGGAAGCTCCCTCCCATCCTTTTTTTAAAGTCAATGTTGATGGTTGCGCCAAGAATAATCCAGGACCAGCAATGGGGGACTCATTATAAATTCGAATGGAGAATGGATCATTGGATTCATGGAGAACCTAGGACATGCTACGAACTGTGCCAGCAGAATTTTTTTGCCATTTTCAGCAGCAACTGGAATGTGCTCGCTCTCTTCTGTCATTACTTCATCCCACCACAGCTTCTTCTTCAGAAGCTGTTAGTGTTGAATGGGCTGAGAAGTGTGTAAGCCTTACTTTAAGGTGTCCTTGTGGCAAAGGATATGAAGTTATAATATCTGCAAACAATTGTTATTACGAGTTGTTGTAGATGAATTAGTGTGTCTGATTCCCTTTCATTTGGTTGTCACTAGAATCAATGTACATCACTTACATTCAGTTATGTAAATAAAATGTTGTGTACTATCTAAGTGAAGAGTTCGCAGCTTGTGGAGGCGGAGGAAAGAGCACCAGCAGCAGAGCTAGAGAGTCTCAGCCTTGCCTGTTAGGGTGCCAATGGGAATTGCATGGGGTGCATTGTAAAGGCCAAAAGGCATCAAAGGCGCATGATTTTATTAATGAATTCAACGCCATTGAGCGTGTGAGAGAGGCAGGTAGCTCACCCACAAGATGCTCGGTCAACATCTCTCTTTCTCTCTCTTTGTTGACTGCTTTACTCATAGTTTGTGTGCTTAATGCATATGTTGGGTAGGTTTCTGTTTTGTTCACACAAAACCACCTCACCTTACTTAAGAGGTGCGAGTGGAATACTTGTACCGAGCGGGCACTGACTTTCGGAATGGAAGAAGGGGTGAGCAGACAGAACGGACAAGAACGACTCGACTTTTACATCCTCAAGCTAGAAAGAGGATAGGCTATTGGGGCTTCTTGCGAATTCTGTGGAAGGTAACAAGACTGTAGAATATTCGAGGGACCACAAAAAGGGGAAGTCAACTGTTGCCTCTAAAAGGGCCCCGACTTATTTTATTTCCAGAATTAGAGTTCGACCTGCCCCTTTTTTGTTTTGGGGGGATCAAGTTCCTTGCCAACTATCGACCCCGATCTCTTTTCATTTCTTTTGGGTATTATATTACTAGCCTAGCCTTCGTCAATCACACTAAAGCAAAGCCCGCCCCCTACCTCTCCACCTTCGCTTAACAACAAGGATCGCATGACCGTACCGTTATTAGATTGCTTTTTTTTCTGATGAGGATAGTAAAATAGATAGAATATAATAGGTAAGAGTTCAATGACAAATGCAATCCCTACTGTGATAAAGCCTTAACTTAGAGATCAAGTTTTCTTTCTTTGAAGCTTATAGTGTGAAAGCTGGCTTAGGATAGTGTCCCTATAAAGCAAGTGTAATCTGTAGTTCTATTGCTTCTCGCTCTTCTTCTTCTATTCCTAATGTCTTTTCCAGTTTTCAAGCGGAAGCAGGACCAGACCAGGCAAGGATGATATCATTATCATAGCGAATAGGGACTCTATGTTGATCTATGGGTATTTTGTAATATGGGGGCAATTCTTTGCCTTCGAGTTATAAAATAACTTTTCATAAGTTTATTAGGCAAGCTAGCCTATCAATATAGTTTAAGTTCTAGAGTCAACCCATACCAAAAGATAAGGAAGGTTACAGTCCTTCTGCCTTCCATTAAAAAGCAAAAGTAAGAATCCGATCTCCAGGGTCCCTTCGAGCTCGTAGCTTTCTTTTTTTCTGGGCTCTTCTCCATTCTCCAATCCTAGTGTTACCTTTAAGTAAGCTAAGCAAGCAAGAGAAATTTACTTAGGCGCGCAAGCATGTGATAAAATTCCTTTTCAAGCTAGGTTACAAAAGGGAAAAACAATAAATACAAATAATGAGCTATCCGGCAATGTAAATTAAGCCCCCAGACTGGGGGATAGCGTAAAGAGACACTTAGGGTAAGGAAGGGATCTAGCAAGAGTTATACCCAAGAAACAACATCTAGATGGATCAAGGGCCTAGCCTAAGCTAGGTCAGTTCCATACTAACACTAACCTCTTCCTTCTTCTTGCGAAGAATTAATTTCCTAAGTAAGCTACTGCTGGGTTAATAATCCATGTGGTAGTTTTATTCCATCGCATTCTAGTGATCCAGTTTCTGCCTTTCCTGAGGCAGCTGTTGAAAAGGTTTTAGTTTTGCTTTGATCATGCTTGGCCGACCTCTACTGATGTATCTGTCATTAATGGAAGCACGAGGGAACGGGGTTCATCGGCTTAAGCCAGTCAATCTATCCAAAGAGCCTACCCTACGCCTCCTATAATAGATGAAGCTCCAGCTGCGCATTGCTGATTTCTTTCTCAATCCTGAATCCCTACTTTCATCACGAAAGACGCTTTCTCAGTATCTATTAAATTCGGACTTCATGCTCACTTCTGAAATGAAGCGGCCTAAAGCTGAGCGACGAGGTCCACTGGCATGAGAATAAAGCGAAGTAGAGCGATAAGCACACTATCGATTGATCCAAAGAAGCTTAACTCATAAGAACCTCCCGCTATACTCTTTTCTTGGCACTTGAAGCAGGAGTCTTTCCTTCAGTCTTATAATGTGAGGGCTTACGTATATAAATACGTATATAAATATCTTCCTTTTTTCCTTTCTAATCATTCTTGCTGGGAAAGCGTCCTCCAGCCTTCTTCATCTTCATTGCAAAAGAGCGCATGATAAAATAGAAAGGATTCAATCCAGCCCCAAGCCGGGGCTACCCTGTTTACCGGATCCAACGATTAGAGGTCTGCCCGTCCGGCGTCTGTACCTCACATTGTTTAGTTTAATAAGGGCGGCGCCCTTGCTCCCTCTCCCAATCGTTGACCTTGACAGTGAACTCGTGGACGAGGCTTTGACCTGAATTAAAAAGGGAATCCCGGTTGTTCTCAACGTAATTGAGAACCTCATTAATTTTATTCAGTTTCAGAGGGGAAGCTGTTCTTGTTTCATAAGCAAATGTGGCAACTGGTGGTAACGTATAAAAGTACCCTATGTGTGAGCCGTTAGAGTATAATCAAGTCCATGTCTTCTTAGTCAGTGTCTCAGTCACGGAAATTAAAAGTAAAATGTCCCTGGTATACTACTAAAGCTCTAACTCTTATCTGTCTTCTAGACGAGTGAAGTGACCAATGGGGATTGGTCACGAACGCTATAAGCGGGGTTGCTTTCCGCCTTAGTACATCTCACATTGTGGTACCCTTTAGAGTTATAGTCAATGTATCACTGGTATAGGAGTTTCTTATCAGCCCTTTTTAAAAGATTGGGTTGGTGTTAAGTGTACTATTACTATAAGGTAAAAGATCGAAAAGAATGCCCGTATGTCGAGATACAGGGTTTTTCGAGAAAAGGTCCCATCCTTCAATATCATGATTGGGTCGACCAGGCCAGATCATGAGTGAATAGAAAATCGAAAACGTACATAGCAGTTCCAGCTGAAATACTTGGAATAATTCTACCACTTCTACTAGGAGTAGCCTTTTTAGTGCTAGCTGAACGTAAAGTAATGGCTTTTGTGCAACGTCGAAAGGGTCCTGATGTAGTGGGATCGTTCGGATTGTTACAACCTCTAGCAGATGGTTTGAAATTGATTCTAAAAGAACCTATTTCACCAAGTAGTGCTAATTTCTCCCTTTTTAGAATGGCTCCAGTGGCTACATTTATGTTAAGTCTGGTCGCTCGGGCCGTTGTACCTTTTGATTATGGTATGGTATTGTCAGATTCGAACATAGGGCTACTTTATTTGTTTGCCATATCTTCGTTAGGTGTTTATGGAATTATTACAGCAGGTTGGTCTAGTAATTAGGGGGCGGCCGTTCGGTCGCCTATGATACTAGGACCAATAGGTCAAAAATGGGTTTGTGCCGCAGGTGTTGAACGATCTACTCTACACAGGTGTGGGCTTACAGGGCTAGGGCTCATAAAGCCTTTATTTCATTCAAAAATAGGGCCCTGGTCGTCACTTTTCCGGGCCGGGATCGATAGATAAGTGGAAGTCATAAAAAAGAGATATTTCTCTTCGCACCTAAGATCAAGAGGAAGGGTAGCTTGTCAAGCTGGCCTATATAAAAAGAAATTCTTCATTATTATAGAATCTTTTATAAAAATATTTATCTAAAGATT
>Ga0228711_1000002_pt1:262500-287374 | contig 287374 bp, 176 predicted proteins | sample MedpolnodulmetaG_2_FD_177996 | JGI IMG/M metagenome (GOLD analysis project Ga0228711, IMG submission 177996) | Root nodule microbial communities from Medicago polymorpha collected in Santa Monica, California, United States - brown nodules | ecosystem: Host-associated > Plants >...
GAATCCATTGTATTCCGATAGCGCGGCAACTCGTGTTGTTTATTCCTTTCTTAATCCAGCATCCAGTAGGTCGCTGAATATGGGCATGCCCGAACGCAAAAAAGGCTATCCGAGATACTCTTCCCTCCCAAGCAAGGCTAGAATAAAAGGAGGAACTCCCGACTCAAATAGGTGTGATATCGAAGTGGACTCAATTGTCCAATCTCTTCTCTTATGCTATTATTTCGTCGAGTACTCAAAACAAGATGAACAAGCGAGAGGAAAGAACCTCACATAAGCAAGCAGTTCGGTCTACTCGCTTTTGGCTTGGGCTTTGCGAATGGAACTTGCATTCTCGAAAGGGCTCGTTCACTTGGCTTCTCACTTCGGAATGCTAGAGGAATGGTTGACCTAACGCATGAACCAACTATCCGAGATTCTGCCTTCCGCTTTTAAAACATTGGGAAGGGGTCGGGCTTTCAGCTGATTCGAAAGGGATCGTCAAGCCAAGCAAAGATTCGATTGCCGGTCTTTAATGCAATAGGTCGGCAGGCAACCAAAGGAAAGATGAGACGTCCGACTTACTAGTGAAACTCTACTTATCATTCTTCACTCTTGCAAGGGCTATACCCTTAGCCAAGAGATTTACTAATAAAGTAGTAGAATCAATAGTTACTCCGACGGACTCTGATCAGATGGTAGATGTCGTTAATGACATAACTGCCGACTGGGAGAGTCTAATTCGTACCTATGTACCTCGGATTGGCTCCATCCCCATGTGTCAGGGGATCACATGGAGTCCGTCTTGGAAGGCAGTCCCTTCTCGAGGGAGGAAGTCTGTCTGATAGGGCTTTAAGAGATAGGGACTGCCGCGGTAAGAAAGAGTCACTCAGTGAATCAGTGGATCACACACTTGTTGGAGACAGGGACACGCCTGACTATTGAAATAAAAAAGTATAAAAGTAAAGTGTTGAAAGGGTGAAGTCTGGGGACAACGGTAAACGTTAGGAATGGGATCTCCAAAGCCACCCGCCCTACTAAAAAAGTTCGCAACCAAGGGACATGCCGAACACCTACCTTTCCAACTAAGTCCAACGCGAGGACCCTTTAATTGACGTGACGATGCGTTCCGTCGTCCGCAAGCGGTGGCCGCCCTTTTCCCTAAATCTCTTGGGAAGCGAAGCAGGCTTTCTGATTCTGAGAGAAAGATAGAAATAGAAAGGCAAAGAGATAGGCAAGCCAAACCAAATAAGGAATGTTTCAATCTTTACCTCTTTTTGTCAGCCGGCAATCATAGGGTAAGCCCATTTCATGGAGAAAGTTTACATGTTGGGCCAGGCTAGTTTGCTTCGATGGTAGGAGTCCACGCAGTGAGGCAGCCATTTCCAGTGACCTTTTTTGGGGTTGGTTCTATACGAGGCAATCGAATATGGTCCCTGTCTGTCATCCAATCCAATAGGCATTTAGGGATCCCCGATTGTAGATTGTAGTGAGCTTTTGGTAGTCCTATGCCTGTCTCTCCAGCTTGTCTATGTCTATGGGTTTGCATATGTCTTTTCAAGGGCTGGCTTTTTATAATGACCTTTAATGAAAGCGCAAGAGCTAATGATAAGGAGCTAAAGGCCTACATTATAGTATACCAGGATCGTCACGAGAGGATTGGGGAAGGTCTAACTATGGACCGGACCATAAGACGCAGTTTCTTATGGCCTAGTATAGGATGGATATCTTTCTGTTCCGCTGAAAAGAGATAAGCACTAAGAAGACGACTATTTTGTGTTGAATATGCTATCTTCCACATAGGCTAGCTTCCTCCTTGTGGCGAACAAGACTGAGAATTTTTTATTCTATTTAGATATTCTAATATAAGAATACGAGTCACGCTCTCTCTTTTTTCGCCCTTCTTCCCGCTAGACTTATCTCTTTTGGACCTTGTCACAGCCTAAAAACCCCCTCTTCTTTTTCTGATTCGGATTAGTTCAAATAGCCTTGATAAAGACCAAGACCCAGGGCATAGGAAGGAATTCTTTTCCTCACCAAAGCCTTCGATCATCATGGAATCACGTTGAGAGATGAGTGATCCACGCGAACTAGCCAAGTGCAAAGTCTTAGCGCGGGGACCCCTCCACAGCTAGGTTATTTATTTCCTATACCAAAGCTTTTCGGCTGGGCTGGGCCTATTGCGAGCCCACGTCAGGTTTTCCAATGACTTTGCTTGACCTTGTCCTCTAGTTGGTTGGCCGAATCATCTCTTCCACCGTAGTGGGAATGCTTTTGTCTGGCTGTTATAAACATATGAAAGACCGGCCCAGTTCGTATCAGGGCTTCTGTTTGTGGAAGCATGTAATCTTAAAAAAAAAAGAATAACCTGTAGCTACGGCCGTCCCTGAACTGTTGCGGCATTGCCCATGGCATGGGCATGAGCACAGCACCTATGTATGGGCAATACCTCCCTATATTCTTTGCAAGAGACCATTCCCTCACAGTCGATGCTCCTTCTTGCTAAAAAGGCACCTTTGAAACTAGGAAGATTTCTTCTAGTAAGATGGCAGGCAAAGTCTAGCAGGGGCAAGCCTAAACCTCTACTTCCACCGTCGCAGCCTATAACTCTAAAGCTAGAGTATAGTATATCTAAAGTGCGCTTTTGGCTGATTTATCGTTTTAGTTGAAAATGTCACTTGCACAACTCTTCATAACAGCTCCTTCTATGCCTAGTGCTTTTGCAAATGGGCAATTTATGGGCATCTGAGAACAAGCCCTGAATTTTCTTCTTCAATTGCGCAAACCAAGACACCTACTCTTTTTTTTTATGTTTTATGAACAGCGCGAATTCTTGAGATGCTAAAGAGGGACTGGCCAAAGGGATAAGGTACATCCTGTTGATGTTGAGCATTCTATTCTTCTTGCTCACTAAAGATATACTTACTTGTTTTCATGGAGCGAAGAATGCTTTCTTTCTCGCTTACTCGGGAGCTAACCTAGAATAAAGAGTCTTTGACACGGCGTCAATATGGCTTAAAGAAGGTCGCTATGCCTCGAAGAGTTATATCGTAGCGCTTTCAAAAAGATCTTTTTTATCCTCTGTAAGCTAAAAGGATATATTCTTAGGTAGTGGCTCAATAGCTCTCCCCTCTAGTTTTCCCCCAATCCTCTCCTGCTCATAATAGGGCTTTCAAGGGCTATGTCATCTAGAAAAACGGATCCATTAGCATTAGTTTCCTTCTTTATTTGAATTTTTTGGTTGGAGCCTATCTTATATGCTTTCTTATGCCTTTGCAGTGCCTGAACGTTTTGTTTTGGTAAGGGACACGAGTGAACAAAGGAGAGGTTAAACCGCTTACTAGCGGCGAAAGAGCTTCTATATCGAAGTTCCACATCTTTGTGACAAAGACGATGCTAGTCTTTTCGACGAATTACCTGTTGGAGGAATACATTAGGGACTGTTCTCTCGAGAGATGGGGCATATCCGCTCTTAGCAGCATTCCTCCTCAGATGGACAGAGCCTTATTAGTGATCAGTCCGCTAGTTTCCTGGATCCCACTCGGTCTTCCTTTTCCCTTTGCTCCCTGGATAAGTCTCATTCGATGTCGCAACCGATGCTTAAAACATATTATTTATTCTATCTTCTCAGTCTTCGATCGATCATTCTCTGCTTCATAGAGGAGGGGTTTCCCAGCTAACAAGGAAGCGGGATTTAAAATAGAGGTAAGGTAAATTCTAAACTGGACCGAGATGGCCTATACACCAATTGACCGACACCATTCCTGAAGAAACGAAGATCGTTGCAAGCCGTGTAAATGGCATAAATTTGACAGCAGTAGAACGAACCTTGGGCTTGACATGACAGCACCTCGCGGCTCCCTTTCAAGATGAACAATGCGGCTAAGCGGGGCGGATGTGCCGATGGATGGAGGCGGCTGCATCTAAGAGTTTAGTTCCATGAGACTGAATAACATGGCCTGAAACGCAGTAAACTCACTTTGCTTAACACAGGGCAGCAGAGCAGGACTTCTTTCTCACCCTCACCCGTCACATGGTTCGCACCAGCGTTATTTGACTCGCTTAGTCCGTCGCTGCTTGGCTCTACTTCAACCACTACAGACGGTTCCCTTGCAGCTAAAAGAATGCGATAGAACACCTTTTCTTACATCTGGAGATGAAAGCCGTCAAGCAGGCAAAAAAGTCGACTATTCGTCTTCACTTCCTCAAAAGTGCTAAAAAGAGCCCCTGAGTGCAGACCCATCCCCAAGGGACTAAACGCATTCAGTTCTCTTTCAAAGAGCTTATTCGAGAACAACCTATTCTAAAAGCAACCTATTTGAATTTGAAAACAGCTTCTTTTAGGGATGACTATTCTGCAGCGGTAATTGCAAACAGAAAGGGAGCACCGCTTACTCAAGCACTAGTACCGTCTAAGCATCCCACAGCTGATGATTTATTTCCTTCAAACCTTCCACCAGGAGGATGCTACTTCTCTTTTCTATTCTTTGACAGATTACTTGCCCCAGGAATGCTTGCTGTCAGCAGTTAAGGGACAGAGGGAAGGTGACGAAGGTAATCCTACTACGGCACTAAGACTAATTCAGTCTATTTGGCGACTATTCCCACAGCTACTACTACAGCTACTGCTGTAAGGAAGGAATTCGGTTTAAAGCTTGTTGCGGGGAATCAGGTTTGAAATTTATTACACTCCTTCTCTCCCTCTTTCCTGTGCTAGCAATCCGGTAATTCGGTAAAGAAGTCAAGCAGGAAGTCCAGTAAGCCAAGGAGAGATCCCGGTAAAGCCAAAGCTGTGCTTTCCTTACTTCTTCTTATACCCTTGCAGGCAAAACCAAATAATACATATCAATGCCTTATCTCGGCATTAGGAGTTCATTAAAAAGGTAAGACGGAATGGCCGGATGTAAAGAGATGTCCCTGAGACTAGTGAAATAAGATAATAAGGTAAAAGAGTAAGACTAGCAATTCGGGATAGAAGGACTAATTTACTTTTATTTTGCCCTAGAGGAGATCGAGAGTGGTATTAGTTACTTTACCGAGGCGAGGAAGGGGAGATAATGACATTGAGAAAAGAACCTCTTCGTAAAGAAAGAACTTACTTAGAGCTTAGAGACGAATGCACCAAAGAAAGGTAAAGGTCAGACTCCTAATTCTAAGCAGCCTCCGATTCTTGCAACTCTCACATGAATGGCCCTTTTTTTTCGCTTTCACTAAGGGACAGAGTCTGTCTTTACAGCACAGTAGGGAGATTAAATAAAATTAATGTACTAGAGAGGAAAGCAAGCCTGACTTGAGGCGAAGAAACTAAGCTCACTTTCCGCGCCAAAGAGAATCCACTCGTTTATCTGGTAGGGAGAGAGAGACAGTCAGGGTTGACTTGAGTGAGTGCCCGGGATTTCCCCAGGTGGGGCATCCAGGAATCTGACTTCGGAGTTTCGGTTGAATTGAAAAACCCCGCTATAATAATTAAAATGTCTCTTCTTGTTTGTTTTCATCGGCTAAGGGGGCTCTTATTATTAACCAGAACAAGACTTGGCTTATACATTTTGCGAAGGAAAAATAAAGCTAGCTTTTCTAGGGCCAAAAGGGGGAGCTTGCCTAGTTCTACTAAGGAGTATAGCATCGAATCCGCTGCTGGTGGTGAAGAAAGAGTTGGTTGTTTGACTCTCTGATTGAGTAGTTGGCGATCTAAGTAGTTGAGGGGGCTATCTTCGAGTATCTACTGAGGTTAATTATTCCTTGAGTTACTGCAGTTCTTGAATCCTTACCCCCCTTTATCTTTATGGGCGAGTAAGTCATCTAGAAGGCCTAGCTAGATCGCTAGTGTAAGAAGTCTGTCATTTTTAATCACATGGGTTGAGGCGTGGAAATGTCCTGGTGTGAGTGCCAATAGAATGGCATGGATGAGTGAACTCGATGCTATAAGGCTGCCGTATAAGTAGAGCCCAAACAAAGCAAAGAATTGTTGAAGCTGCCGGGCATCTACGTAGGACCTGTTGCGAAGTCTTCCCAACCATAAAAGCCAAACAGTGCAGCTCCTACCTAGTAACGTTATATATGTTAGTCTTATTATTAAGTCGTTCTCCTAATAGGAGAACTAACTATATCTTATGGAAGGATGCTAAATTTCCGAGTAAGCCTATGCAATCCACTGGGGACTCCCTACTATGCCTTTTATTAACCCGAGAACTAGCCCTTGGCTAATTTATTTAACTGATCCAACGATGGAACTTGCGTGCCTTCTTCCTTCCCTTAAGAAACCTTCCTGTTTCGCTTCTAACAGGTGAGATAAGGCGAGGCTTTCCTTGGTTGCTTTCTCTTTCATTAGGCTTGAAACGAACAGGATAGATTTTACGGATTTTACTTACTTGACAAGTAACTGGCTTTATAACTTCGATGGGAGGAGAAGACCTTATATCGCTCTATAACCTGCTTTTGATTTACCTAGAACCAACAAGCCTATTCGCTTCTGCTATCCTAAGCTTTCTGTCTATCTCGCCGTTTGCTGGCCCCTTATTACTTTAGTAAATGGATCCCTTTTTTGCTACTTATGAAAACACTTTGACTATAAAAAGGACTACCGGTAAGTACTCTAACCAAGCAGTAAAAAGAGGTTAAGAACTAAAAAGCTGTCCTATCCAATGCAATCTCATCTCCGAAACAAACGAAAGGAGCCCGCTTTCCCTCTCTCCTTTCCCACCTTCTGCCTCCTGCTTTACTTTCTGACTGCGCCGCTTTACTTTAATAGAATGCCAATGCTTTTCCCCTATTAGAGAAGGCCGGAGAAAGCCCTATGTTAGAGATTCTGGTATTCGTAAGTCAGCCGGCTACTAGTCAAGGTCTTCGTTTTTCAAGAGATTTGTCATTACAGCTAATATCATAAGAAAGATAAGAACTCAAATTGCATTGAATCCTTCGTGCGGGTCTTGAATGAGAGGAAAAGCGTTGATTTGGTCTCTCTATTTACAATGCCCAAACAAATAGGATCGTACCCCTTCACCGTACGGGGTGAACCTGAAACGAAAACCGTCGCTAGGTGCTCTTATTTCCACATAGGATAGGCAAGTGTGGTAATAACCCAGTAGGCCTTTGGTGCGGGGTCTTAACTTATTTGCATACTATACTAAACGATCGGCCACTACGGTGCCGAAGGTTCGGAGGACTCCTCCACGAATGGCCTATCGTATCACTGCTGCTAGTCAGTCTGGTCCATTCATTCTACTATCGCCTCTGTCTTCTTGGGGGTCTACGGCAATTCTTTTTTTAGATACAACACGTCCCATGAACGGGACTCCCTCGAGTCGAAATTCGCATTTGCTAAACTAACACAGAATCCTTCCTGTCTCCAGGTTTCTAGGACCCCACTCAACAAATTTCGCTCGTCGCCAAATCAAGAGGGTACACTAGATCGTCATCTATAAACATAACCAGGCGTGTAGCCAAAAGGGCTTGGACACCTCATCCATAAGGTCCACGAAACACTGGGCGTTGGTCTGATCATATGACACCACTATGAACTCGAAATAACATTACACATTTCGGAAGGTCGACTTTTGCACATCACTCTACTTGAACCTAGCCTGATTGAATAAGTCATATATATATTATAAATAGCAGTTACATGTCCTTAATAGTAGCTTCATTCAATCATCGGTACATATCATATACCGGTCCCAAACATAAATTCTGATGCTCAAGATTATTTCCCAGTAAGTATCAGATGATCGGTCTCTAGTACTCGTTCAATGCACTTGCTATACCTTTCCATAGGGGGTCTTATAAGTGGGTCCCGCTCTCGGAACCAAAACGATAGCAAACTCTACTACTCACTCAAGAGGCATCGGTAATTCCTCCGGGAACATATCTGGGAATCCTGAATGATATAAGCATCTTCTAGTGCTCGAGTTTCCACCGTAAGATCGCGCACTGAAGTTAGAAATCCCTGTCATCCATTCCTCAACAACTGAGTAGCCCTGAGTGTCCATAAGGCACGAGGCAATTACAATATAGCGCCTTGGAGATTCAACTTAGACTGTGTAGAACTACGGAAGTCAACTCTCCCTTCTTATGGCATTCCACTAGTGCATTCAGAGCTAAACGTCTCTAGGGCAATGCCAATGTTGTTTCTACATTTTGGAAATTGGCTAGGCGTTGCTTGCCCCTGGGTCTAATTGGGCCTAACGCACTAATCTCGCTAACTAAGACTTCATCCCCCAACAAGGGTGTCAACACGTGGTTACTACTCAAAGGCTCCATTTTTAATGTAATATATCCCGTTCAACACAGGCGACGGGCATAAAAGGGGTGGGAGCCCTCGTAGCAGTACCAGTTATTGCCCTTACAAATAGAGTGGCATCTCTTTCCCGTGCCGTTCCAGCCTGTTTCTTGTGAGCCAATTGGAGAAAGCTTACATGGAGTTCCATTTCTTCCTACCTGCGAGCGAGTTCGACTTCTAGGGGTTAGAGTCCCTAAGGCTAACAAGCAAGTTAAGGCAATGCTGGAGTGGAGTAAGTCAGCCATTGGGAGTTGCCATAGGTTGTATCCCTAAGCAGGAATAGTTTGCGAGCCAGTTGCAGTGACAGTTGGAGTTGCTTTACTTGGTAGAGTCTAGCATTCAGGCGACATAAATAAGGAAGGGCATATCAAAATAATAGAAAGGGACGCCTTTTAAGCTACGAAAAAAGGAAGTGGCAAAGGGTCTTTTTCGTCTTTATGATGTATAGAATTTTTTTAGGATTATACTTGGATTCGGTACTTATTAAGTTAAGCATCGAAGGCGGGACTCTTTCCCTAGATAGAGAGATGTCTAATATATAATATAAATTATAGAAATAGAAAGCTTTCTCTGATTCAAAGAGATTTGACCGACCGTGGGTCGGCTAGTACCTATTTTGATGCTATAGTCAAAGAAATAGAATCCATGAATGGCCCTTTTTTTTAGCGTTCATGGATTGCTTTCCTCTTTTTTCTATCCATCTTAGTCTTTCTGATAGCTTTGGTCTTTTTCCCATGCATCCTTTCTGTTGGTCAACAACCAAGCACATCTCACTTTCGTTATGAACTACTCCGGACTCTCTTTCTGTCCAGAGGGAATTTTTTTGTCTCAATCAATCACTATGTTTCCACTCAATTTTCATTACGAAGATGTATCACGTCAGGATCCGTTGCTCAAACTGAATCACGCCAACGTTATGGAAGTTCCTGGATCGTGTGAAATAAGATTAGTACCTAAGGCACCCTATGATTTAATAATTAAAAATGGAAAATTGGCTATGGAGATTCCGCGCGGTCAGAAATTAATACAGACACAAAGGGGTTCGACAGGAAAGTCGTTTCGATCCAATCCATTCTTGGGGTCAAAAAAAGACAAAGGATATGTCAGTGACCTAGCACGACAAAGCACTCTCCGAGGGCATGGAATGTCTAATTTTTCGGTCAGAATATCGACAGTAATGTCTCTGTTAGATTCTCCGGTCGAAATACGGGAAAACTCCATTCAATTCTCGATGGAAACGGAGTTTTGCGAATTCTCCCCGGAACTGGAAGATCATTTCGAGATCTTCGAACATATTCGAGGGTTCAATGTGACTATTGTAACTTCGGCCAACACACAATATGAGACTTTACCACCGTGGAGCGGCTTTTTGCAAAAAGATGAGGGAGAAACTCAGTAAGATATGTCGGAGAAGCGAAATATACGAGATCACAAACGCAGATTGCTCGCGGCTAAATATGAATTGAGACGAAAGCTTTATAAAGCCTTTTGTAAAGATTCCGATCTTCCTAGTGATATGCGGGACAAACTTCGTTATAAGTTGTCGAGATTGCCGAGAAATAGTTCCTTTGCACGAGTAAGAAACCGATGTATTTCCACGGGTCGCCCTCGTTCCGTATATGAGTTCTTTCGAATTTCTCGTATCGTTTTTCGTGGATTAGCATCTCGAGGTCCTTTGATGGGCATAAAGAAATCGTCTTGGTAGCAACCGCCAAACCCATAAAAAAAGGGTTAGCTCCGCAGCTGGTCCACAAGCAAGGTAAGTAGGTCCATTACCGGCCGGCTCCGGACCGAAAAGACCTAACGGAGTAATCCCTTATCTCGGATCGGAGATGCTAACGGGGCAGGAATCGAAGTGGGGGACCTATCTACCGCCTGTGTCTATCTCCTGTCAAGTATGCTCCCCAGACATAGACTACGTACAGGGTTGTACTCTTGGATATAATATCACCGCGTGAACGTGAACATAACATTAAGTTACGAATGTAACTCCCGAGGGATCGACCACTATTCTAAATTAAGTAAGGCGGAGAACTTTTGTTCATTGGAGCGCCAGAGTGCGGGGGTTGTTCCCATCATTGAAGTCAGAGTGTGGGGCTGAGCCTTCCATAAAGAAAAAAAGTGCTTAGTTTAGTTGGAAAAACCAACGCAAATATCATATTGACTTTCTCTCGCCCAACTTCTAAGGATAGATAGAAAAGGTTGGAGAGAGTGACTTTATGAAATTGTCTCCTTTCTAAAGCTGCGCAAGGCCCCTCCTTTCCCCCCTTTAATGAAAGACCCTCGCCCGCCCCGCTTCCTATTAATTTTTTGGTCGGGACCCGGGGACCTTTTTTTTCCCCAAGAGGTTATTTCGAGAATCAATCAGCCGACAAATCCGTAGCCTCGGCCTGCCTGCCAACAAACAGCAAGCCTTAACTAGTATTTTTTTCGGTGCTTTATTTTTTGGCCAACCTACCCGCGCTAGAGAGGCTTGAAAGGTGGATCGAGGGAATCGACCTTCTCCTTTTATTATTATATTAGGTCTGTTTCTCCTATTTTTTGCATAAGAATCATAACAAAAGTAGGGCCCCAAAAAGGTGGGGGAACAAGAGTTGTCACGATAGGAAAGAGATTTTTATGACTATAAGGAACCAACGATTATCTCTTCTAAAACAACCTATATCCTCCACACTTAATCAACATTTGATAGATTATCCAACCCCGAGCAATCTTAGTTATTGGTGGGGCTTCGGTTCGTTAGCTGGTATTTGTTTAGTAATTCAGATAGTGACTGGCGTTTTTTTAGCTATGCATTACACACCTCATGTGGATCTAGCTTTCAACAGCGTAGAACACGTTATGAGAGATGTTGAAGGGGGCTGGTTGCTCCGTTATATGCATGCTAATGGGGCAAGTATGTTTCTCATTGTGGTTCACCTTCATATTTTTCGTGGTCTATATCATGCGAGTTATAGCAGTCCTAGGGAATTTGTTCGGTGTCTCGGAGTTGTAATCTTCCTATTAATGATTGTGACAGCTTTTACAGGATACGTACCACCTTGGGGTCAGATGAGCTTTTGGGGAGCTACAGTAATTACAAGCTTAGCTAGCGCCATACCTGTAGTAGGAGATACCATAGTTACTTGGCTTTGGGGTGGTTTCTCCGTGGACAATGCCACCTTAAATCGTTTTTTTAGTCTTCATCATTTACTCCCCTTTATTTTAGTAGGCGCCAGTCTTCTTCATCTGGCCGCATTGCATCAATATGGATCAAATAATCCATTGGGTGTACATTCAGAGATGGATCAAATTTCTTTTTACCCTTATTTTTATGTAAAGGATCTAGTAGGTTGGGTAGCTTTTGCTATCTTTTTTTCCATTTGGATTTTTTATGCTCCTAATGTTTTGGGGCATCCCGACAATTATATACCTGCTAATCCGATGCCCACCCCGCCTCATATTGTGCCGGAATGGTATTTCCTACCGATCCATGCCATTCTTCGTAGTATACCTGACAAATCGGGAGGTGTAGCCGCAATAGCACCAGTTTTTATATGTCTGTTGGCTTTACCTTTTTTTAAAAGTATGTACGTGCGTAGTTCAAGTTTTCGCCCTATTCACCAAGGAATATTTTGGTTGCTTTTGGCGGATCGCTTACTACTAGGTTGGATCGGATGTCAACCTGTGGAGGCACCATTTGTTACTATTGGACAAATTCCTCCTTTGGTGTTCTTCTTGTTCTTTGCCATAACGCCCATTCCGGGACGAGTTGGAAGAGGAATTCCTAATTCTTACACGGATGAGACTGATCAGTGAACAACTCTGACACCAAGAATTTACGTATTACACCAAGAATTCATTGACAAGCGGCTAACAAAGCCCTTCCAAACCCCCCCCACTGACGAGTCGGAGGAATAAAAGAACCGGCTCGGTATCAGCGGAATATAGCCAGAGAACTTAACTCCTCTTCATTCGCGCCACAACAATTCAACTGTGAAGAAGCTTTACCAGAAGTCAATATGATTACGGAAGTCAGACTTGAGGATAAAATGGAAAGCACCAACAGCGCTTAACAACTTGTTTGCTACCGTTGAAGAAACGACGTGAAATGGCAGCCGGATCAGTCTCATCTCTATCAACCTCTCCCGGGAGTCAGAGACAGAGGTTCCCTGTATGGACTTTGATGGGTGAAGGGCAGAGGGAGTTCCTCTTGTATTGTATGCATGTATATACACAGCCCGCTGCAAGCTAGCAAGGACGAGCAGTTGTCTTTATCCACTATTACTTGAAGTCCTTATATAAACACAAACCCAGCTAAAAGAAGGGAGTCCTTAGCCGGTAATCAATCAAGACTAGAGTGGTTATGAGAAAGGGAGTTAAGAATGCGAGTTGTAAGGTAGGAAAGATAGCCCCTGTTATATAGTGTGTTATTATCCGGCCTTCATCTAATAACCTTTTTCAGATCTCGTATTAGGGATACCCTTACTTAAGGAAGCCAGGACTCTACTAAGCGAAGCTACTTAATCCTAGTTGTTATTCTATTGTATGCATTTAGATTAAGAATACCCGCCGCTGGGGGGGCAAGGAAAGGAGATCTGATTTGGTATGAACTAACCGGAGCGAGCAAGCAAGGGCAGGTATTTCATTCGAGTAGTCTTTATCAAGTAATCAATATTAGAAAGACTGCCGGGAAGCAAGAAGGTGGTCCTGTGGAAGAGCAAAGAAATATAAGTGGATGTCCTTCAGGATGACTCTCAGTTCGTTCATATGAAGGGAGAAGAAGAGCGAGTGCTTATTGATTGCTCTCTATGCGAAACCTATGGAGAGTCTGAAAGCGTTCTTCAGATGTGGGAAGTTTAAAGATTGAAAACAAAATCATTGATCTTGGGTACCTAGGCTCTCAGTTTACATGGCGAGGGCTAAAGTTATTTTTGACTAAATACCGCTAGCAAGTCTTCTGTGGAGACTAGGAGTAGCACTAGTCTCAGGAGCTGCGTCGATAGAAGATAGAGAAGGAGCTGCACATTCATATTACTCTAGAAGAGCTCTTGAGAGCTGAAGAGAAAGATCAAAGCGATAGGCCAGGCCCACCCGTCAAGCAGTTCTCACTCCAAGCAGGATTCTTCTATGGATTTGTGGGAAGGCGCAGGATAAGAGAAGATTCGTCTATCTAAGTTGCTGACGAGCCAGTACTGTTCGTGGGCAAGCAAAGTTTCAACTCGCAATCCATTTCTACAGAACGGAGAAAGGTTATGCAGGCGGGTGTTCATTTGCAGTTGCTGGTTGGGGATGGAAAGAAAGATGAATAGTTCGGTTGGCCTTGGCCGGAGATGGAGACACAGGTGGGTAGGTAGAGAATACCTAGGGGCGCTCTACTTGATAATTTGGATCTGAACATGTACTTTCACGCGCAGAATCTAAGTTAGTGCTTTCACCAACCAAGGATGATTCACTTGCAGAAGTCGACAACAGCGAATAATCGGATATGGTAGTTGTAGATTGATTGGACTTTATACCGTACCCTAACTCAGTCTTCCGCGATTCTCTAAAGCGGGAGGAATTGACTTCTGTAAAAAGGAGAGAAAACCATAGCATCTGTATCACTTCTTTACTTCGCTTATCTAGTAGACTGGGGTTTAGCTTTAGCAAGTACTACTCTAACTACTCCAGGATAGTATAACCGATGATATGATGTTCTGATAAGAAAAGTATGTTTTCAAGGTGCGTAGCTATGAAGTCAAGGAATCTCTCTTTCCTGTGCTATCAAGAATAAGTAATAGCCAGGATTGTATTCTTATACGCGCGTGCAAGAGATTAAGTTTAGTGTAAGGTGCAAGGCTTAAGTCATAAAGGAAATAGAACTCCCAGTCTCATTCCGGTATTGTCCACGCCTATTGGCAAGTCACAGGGTGTCCTCTGGTATAAGTTAATATCCCAAAGATAGGAATTTCAGGGCTAGCATTATATTTAACTCTTCTGTACATCTCACTAGGACAGCTTTCATCCCTTAGAGTCCTTCTAGCGGGTCTTAGTGCCTTCCTATCTTCCACAAGAGAAGATCTTACCCAGAATATTAATAGTGAATCTTTCCTCCTGGTTCTGTTAAGGGCCTAGTTATGGACTTGCTCGACCAAGTGTTAAAGGTTGGTAGTAGATTCTAGTGTGGCTCAATGGAGCTCTTTCTCTCCCTCTCTATAAGAGAGATAGGATCACCTAAGTCTCGTTATGGGCGTCTACCTACCCTTCTTTCTATGCTCATTTGGTATAATTTAAGGGCTCGGTTCAAACGAGGATAGGTTTATGGTGGATACCTAGGCACCCAGAGACGAGGAAGGACGTAGGAGGTGGAATCATTAGTGAAGATATCCGCGCATCGTAAATCCGATCAATAGGTTGCAATCAGATAAAGGATAAGTTACATATTTGAGGAAGAATACGAATGGGATTCCACTGCACATTCATAGGGCGTTAGGGAGGTTTCAAGCTGGATCTGAATCCATTCACGCTCCCTACTGCCGAGAGACGGAAAGTCGTTGATGCGCTTCCGGAACTACTGGAATGAGAGCTCCTCCCGCCTGGACTGCTGAACTTTCTTCTTTAGATTCACAACTCCGCATCAAGAAAGTCTCGCCCGTACTGTCTTGTTCCATCACTTTGAGTTAGTTGAAAGTCCTTCTCGGCCATCTGGGTCATCCACTGCTCTTTCTCTCACTCCGGACCGATCTGTCAATGAAGCAGACAAAAGCGGCAAAAGAGTCGGCTTGCCCCCACTAAGCGTCTGAGACGATCCGGTAAACAACACTGGACTGACCGGAAAGCTGCCTTGTTGATTAAAGGACCCGGCCCGGATATCAATGACTCAAGTCTGTTCCGGCCCGAAAGAAAGAGTGAGAGAGAATCTCACAGAAAAAAGGAAGAGAGTGAAGTCACTTGTTTCAGTCGTAGAGACCGAGGATAGTTTGTAGTGGAAATTATCCCTCGTCAGGCCGGCAGAACCTGTCTTCTTATCTGATTTTATTCAGGGTTTTGAGACCCGCCCACTGCCTTTGCTTTCCTTATGAAATGGTAGAAAGTCTTCCATTATTGGACTAAGAAAGACTACGTTCCTTAAGGCCTTTCATTAGAGTCAGAGTTAGCGCTCTTTACAAGAACCGCTTAGCGAATTATAAAGCGCCGGTAGTCGAAATCAAAGATTTATGATCAGAGATTCCGACCCCGAGCTCCTCTAACACCGAACGGTACTCAGCTGCCACACGCCTGTCGGAAACAACGATATCGTCTCCTAACAAAGCGTATGAGGTGAACTTTCTACCTGGATACACTTGTTCTGCGCACCACCACACCACAAGGTGATGTGTGAGCGCAAAGAGAGGCCACGAAGACCTATAGCCTAAGGGCTGCCCCGCTACAAAAGAGATCCACCGACGCGGGTTACGTAATACATCCTCACCCTTCTTCCTCTTCAGGAAGGGGATGTGGAATATATTCATAGCCAGCGCGGAGTTCACTGTTGCAGAGGCAAAAGATCGATCAAATAAAGCGCACATAACTTCAAACATGATTAGCAAGGGCCACCTATCGGTGGCTGCTGTCAAGTCTAAAGAATGGCATTCTGCCGATCCCTTCAGGAAAGTCAGAGGTTTATGCTGTTCGTAAGTACCGTCCATAGGGATAGTACGAAGAACAGCCCCTAACCAGTCATGGACTGGTGAGAGAAGCCTCTGGTTTACCCAATTGCCCATGGCGAAGATCCGCCGTTTCCCCCCTCCTTCAACCTTTTGACCCAGTCGTCCTGTCATGGGAGGACCAAAATAAAATGGTCATGCCACTTAGGAAGGTGAGGCCCGACACAAGATTCAAAATGGTCGAGCGCCCACCCAGACATCAGCTTATTGGAAGGATCAAAGGCGTATCTTGTATAACAAGAAAATAACAGCCCTTGGTTGAACTGTTCTCCTCTCGCATTGACAAATTCGACAAGCGAGCGGAAAGCAGCCAACTCCCAGGTCTGCGCCATAATCGGAGAAATCCTTTTAAGGTGCGGACCCTTCTCCTGAAATAAGCCTCCTGGCCCATAGGCCGCACGAAGCGAACTATAGGTTGGGAGAGTCTTCATACTGGGGACCCACTTCATACCCAAAGGAAAAGCTATTACACAAACAAGCCAGTTTTGCCAGGCTGAAGTAATGCTTATATAATCTGTTCAACATCATCATATTTACCTCTAAAGAATGGAGCTTCCTAAGACTAGGTGAACAAGGTCTTTTTCTAAGAAGCATGTTGACAAAGCAGAAATTACACACACACCCACTAAAGTATTTACAGATAAGCTCGGCACCTTACGGCCATGTGCCTAGGATCCCCTGAGTGCTCTAAGGATTAAAGTCCAACTCCTATAGGAATTGAAATACCAGACTCAGATCGGTGAATCTATCAGGTTTCTTTCTCCTCCTCCGGGATTCATTAATAGAACTTAAATGCAGGAATAAGCACATAGACCATAGGTATGGAAGAATTAAAATTAATTCATGTGCATTATATTTATAATTTATCCTAGGAGAACAGGTTGGGTTACCGTAAAGTACAAGACAACAAGCAATCGGATTTAGCGTCTTTACGCATGCCGGGGATGAATTGTGAGCACCTGGGGTAAGATCTTCTAGAGCTCGGATAGATCTCTTAGGAAAAGAAAGCATTTCCAGTCAAGGAGTAGGGTAAGGGAGAGTTGAAGACATCTAAAACACCTCCCCTGGTAATTTGAGTATTCCTAGCTTCGGATCCCAGGAAAGCTAACTCAATAGGAATTCTCTCTCTCTATTTAATCCGCAGCTGTTGGTCTTGGTGGTAGGGGATCGTTATCATTCAGCAGAAGTACTTCGAGGGATTGCTAAGAATGGAAGACAATTCTGTCCTTATTTAGCTCGAAAGTGGGCCATTGCGATCGCGGTGATCATCTTTCCCTGTCCCTGCTAACCCACAACTAAAGCATCATGACTCTTTTAACTTAAAGACCGTCAGTGTCAGACTGACGAGTTGGCCAGGATGCGGCCTGTCAGGAAGATCGGCTTTGGTGCTCGATTGCTTAGAAGGGGAGTAGGTGAAGACAAAGAAAAGATATGTAAAAGTACTTGAGTGCGGTGCTACCTTGGATCAGAGGATCAAGACGGTTTTGGCATTTGTGCGCGGAGGTGAGCCGTAAGCAGACTACGCTTTCTATTCCCGCCAGTCAATCCAGGGAAGGATTCCGAAAGTTGCTAGTAGGGCACCTTAGTTTCTTTCTAGTTCACATTTAAATAAGTAAGAGAACAACGCAAACGAAACCAGAGAATCTCGAAGTTAGAGATTTGACTTTCCTTAACCCTATTTTCTTGGCTAAGTCGAATAGCTTTTGCACCCCCGAGTAGTTTACTATGCTTTGTGAGTGCCCTCCAATAACGCATTTATCCTTTCGGCCATCTGCCCTAATTGAAATGGGGATGAAGGGAGAGTCATAGGAAAGTTTGACACAAGTAAACTGCAGATAGATTAAGTTAGCTAGGACCCTATTATAATGTTTATTAATAAAGGCATTATCTTGGCCGTAGCGTAGAGAGAACTCATAGAGATAAACAGAAACAAGGTTTAACTAAGATCTTTCTATTCGCCCAGTGGCAACGAAAGGGAAAGCCCACTCCTTTCCATTCCAAATCCAGCATACCCGCCATTCCGCATACCCACCATTCCATCTAACGGCGCTTCCTTACTTAGCCGCTTGAAAGAACTGGATTGTACTAGTATCGAGAACGAGATTAGGGATGGAAATAGAAAAGTTCCCCCTTAGAGCACATCGTTACCTATATCGAAGTCAATGTGTTAAGCATTAAAATGCTAAAAGAAAGTCGGATCAATTCTATCCCTCAAGAAAGCTCTTCAAGCCGCAGGAGAAATCCTTTCCTTCAACAAGCTATTGGAAACCTGTAGGCTATATGACGTAGCAGGGACCAATACCAGATCCGCGGACACGGTGATTAGACGTTGAGCAGAGCTCTTCCTGCGGTCTCACAGGCTCTTGCTTCCCGGAAGATGGGAGATTGGAATGAGACCATCGTGGCTCCGCCCTTGCGAGAACCTTTCATCCGCAAAACCATTAAATCTTAAACAATAAGACGATAGCCGAATGGGAACACAGCCAGATAGACATTCAGCCCCTATACCTCAAAGGGAATCGACCTCTACTCTAGGACTTCGAAGCCATCAACTGAGGGTTGATAGACTAGAAGAACGAATACGGATTCGAGTTAAAGAGTCTCAAGACTAAGCCTTCCACGACTAAGACACACGAACAGGGGTTCTTACACGAGAATGGATTACCTGAAGGCAGACTAGTTGCATTAGTCAAACCTACACGCTACCTCTCCGCTTCGAAAAGAAGGAATAGCGGATTCGCAAGTGGTTGAACATATAAGGCTTGCACGAGGTAATGCGGAGTGAGTTGACAGCCTTTCCAGTCCCATACTTCCCCGGGCCTACAAGCAATCGGCTTTCGCGCTAGTAGCTCATCCGGTCTTTACGCATGCCAAAAAAGCGGGGTGTAGAAAGGATATATCCTACTAGAGGAGCGCTCAAGAGGAACGGGACCGTGATTCTGAACAGGAAGAGAGAAGAGGAAAGCCTAGGAGACTTCAACTACCCGATCCATACTAGATCTGACCATCCTACCTCCTCTACGTTTTTGACAGCCCATCTTTGTCTCAGTAGAGTCTTTCAGTGGCCCATTACTTAGAAAAAGTGAGCCAGGTACAAGAGACTATCATTACCGCCTGGACAATTAGACATCCAACCGCAACGACCCAATTGCAAGAGCTGAGCTCTACCAACTGAGCTATATCCTCCCGAGCCAAGTTGGAGCATGAAGGATTCAAATCAGTCTTTTATTCTTTTCCTTGGCGCAGCTGGGCCATCCTGGACTTGAACCAGAGACCTCGCCCGTGAAGTAAATCATCGCACCTACGGTCCATCCAATTGGGAGTGAATCAATATCTTCCTTTTTAATATAACATCAGCTTCGGAGCTTAGAGCACAAGCTACTTCCTTTCCACTTCCTACGAGATTAGAAAGAGAGGTCTTTCTCCCTTGTCTTCAAGCAGTGTCTGTTTACGGCCGGGAAGGAGAAGCCTCAGCGTACCAAACAGATTCATTAGGTTCAGGGACGAGTACGGGAGTCCAAAGAACGAGTTCAGCCACTTCCCCCTTCATACTGGTCATGGCCTCAGTGGCACCCTGTGAAGACTCGCTTTCTCTCTTGGTTAGTAGCTCTTGGTCAAGAGGGGGACTACTCATCCATCACATAAAGTATATAGGTAAAGCTCCATCCAACTCTTTTCCCTAGCCCGGTAGCGAGCTAACTACAGGATTAGCTTCCTAGCTACTATACTAATTAGTAGTAGGGAACTAAAGATTAGCTTTCACACCGTAGGCAAGCTGCCTAGCTCACAGGTTCGTATGACTAGCTCGCTGACTTGAACTCAACAGCCTAGCTCTAAGATTCGTTCCGCAACAGCCTTCACTGAATCAAAAGCAAGCCTCCATCACCCACTAAGTTCTGATTAGGTGCTGCCTAGAGAAAGATCTATCCTCCTCTATTCACCCTTCGATCCGGTTGGCGAGTTTGATCATTAGTGGATGTTCTCAACCCTGTAAGATGGAGAGTCAGAAAAGGGCTTCTCCGAGGGTCTTAACACCTTATACCCTACCTACTTAGCTCGACTAATTACTGAAATACCTGATTGAGAGACTGAAGGTGGGGGGGATTTCTCTGCTTCCTTGCTTTCCTCCTCTCTATCTCTTATTGTGTTCTCGTTCTCAATTCGTTTGTAGCGAGTTCATGCTTTTGGGCTTGTTTGTGTAAGGATTTCCCTATCGGTTAGTCGGAGAAGGGGCAATTGACTTCCTCCCACTTGAATATAAGAATGAAGGAAGGATTGGACTGGTGCTATAGCTTTCCCTTTTTCCAGCCATGTTGGTTTTCTTGAAGCACAAGCCATTCTAAGAGCGCCATTCAAGCCTTAGCCTGACTGAAAAAGGCTTAAGACTGTTGGGAGAGTCCAGGGCGACCATTGCCCCTTTTCTTTTGGATGTAGCTATTTCCTTACATATAGAGGAATCGAGGAGATTCGTATACGCCCGGAAGCTCGCAAGACCCACGGCGACTTGCTACAATAACGAGTGGCTAGTTCGGTTCGTTCTATATCAAGGGGATACCCGTCTACTTCGCTTCACCAAGCAGACCCCACGTACTTTAATTGTCCCTCTGCTACTACGAACCCGACCCATAGGCCCATACCTTTATCGACCGGTGAACGGCGGTCCTAAGGTAGCGAAATTCCTTGTCGGTTCCGACCCGCACGAAAGGCGTAACGATCTGGGCACAGTCTCGGAGAGGTGAAATAGACATGTATGTGAAGATGCGACAGAAAGACCCTATGAAGCTTCACTGTTCCCGCTTTGGGCCCTTAGATGGAAGGCAAAGTTGGAAGAAAGAAAATCCTCTGATCCCGTCTCCCTCATTAGTGGACTGATGTCTTGAGATTGAGCTATTCCCAGATCTGCCACCGAAACTGACTATAATAAATAGGAAAAAAGGGGGCCAGCTCCAGGCTTTAAAGAAGAAAGACCTGCCTATCTGAGGGGGTGGTTCACGGTAATGAATGGTGGTCTCGGTCGGGGCGTTCCCGCAGCTAAATAAGGAAGATGCACAGAAGGAGCTGCTCTCGCATCCGCCAGGGGGCATGCCCTCGGTTGTTCTAGAATGGCTTGTTTTCAGATGCCCGCTCTTAGGTATCTATGGAATCTGCTCTTAGGGTTCCTAACCTTACCCTTTGACTCCCTGCACCTATAACATAACCCCACTTAAGGCTTCTTTCGGCATTAAAACAATTTAACAATTACCTGTTGATAAAATCCTACGTTAGAACCAGACTTTCAGCAATCCCTGAATGCGTGTGGCAGTGGTATATCCTAAATCCCTTTGATGAATCCGGGGTCAAGTTAAGGTTGCTCTAGAGCTACACAGAATCCGAAATGGACTGTTTTCCTTGTCTTCCTACCGCTGATGAGAGGCCATCCACTCCCTACCACAATATATTATATATGCCTTGTTTTTTCCTCTGGGGTAGCAAGAGATCAATTATCAGATTAAGTAAAGGGATTGCCTAGCTAGCGCATATCGAAGAGTTTGAGCAGTGGCCTTTGTTCACATCCTGATTGGGTTTAATCGAGGTATGTATCTTCGTCTCCTCTTGTTGCGAGTTGCAGCACATGGCGAGTGCCCATCTTTCCCACTTTCATAAACACCCATCGGTACAACAATTGATCACAACGGTTAAGCTTGATCCCGTTTACCATCGAATCCTATTCTCAACCTCGACTCAGGAGTTGTTGCCCTAACTTCGTTAGCCTAGAAAGGCTTTGAAAGCAGTCTTTTCAAGAAGAAAGTAAGACCGCGACTACTATTATAATAGCTACCGATTCTCATCCGAGGAGAACGGAACGACCTTTATAGTAGACCTAACCCAACAGATGAAATCCCAGCGTAGAGCAAAGCAAGCAAGTCAGCCTGAGTTCCATAAGTCTCTTTAGTAGCAAAAGGCTAATCGGTAATAAGCCTTCAGTCGACCATCGGCCTCCAGGCCAAAGAGATAAGGGAGGCCTTCCTACGCCTTTTATATATATGATTACCTCTTCAGCGAGCGAGTACTCATATCCTTTCAGTCCTCTGATCTTACCCCTCCAGGCCAAACAGATAAGGGAAGCGAGGTAAGGGCTAGCTTATAATCTCCTCAGATGCCAAGCGAGTTACATACTTTCAGCGTAACCAGTACATAAGAGCAAACGAGCTACTTATCGCGAGTATAAAAGGGACAGTCTCAGGTAGACATGGGCGTAGAGAAAAGAAGAATATAGGCACTAAGAGGACTTGTAGGACAGCAGCCGGGTACTTTGTTTAAGAAGCAGACATGTACCTAACATATTCCTACCGGGAATCCATCTAGTATTGACTAAGGGTGCAGGGGATATTGAAACTCAGACTCATTCCGTCTATTGCTCTACCTTCCTCCTACAGATTAAATTGCATCGTTTATTCGCAAAACTAGCTGCTGACTCAACCTCCCCTCGGCCCTCGATGTTTTAACATCGGCGATTGAAAGAGAGTAGGAGCGCATTCTCAGTTGGAAAGTCTATCGCTTGGTCATACCCTCGGTTCTATCGCTTGGTCATACCCTCGGTGATGACTAGCACTCCTTCCTGATTGAGTTCTCACCCTCTATTGATAGATCAAGAGTTCCGGTATAAAAGCTTAGCTTCTATTACAAGAAAAGAGCTATCCTAAAGCATGACAGGTCTCCCCAACTCACTCGAAAACCGAAAGCATAAGGATGAGCCAGGAATACTGTACCTCGTGCTGGAGCAAGGAGAACAAGTCGCAGGAGAAGCGTTGAAGAAGCAGTAGTTTAAGCCATTGATCGCTTATCAAAATAAGCACCGGCAGACAGAGGTAGATACAGAGCCATAGGCAAACCTTCATGATCGATAGCCTTTTATGAAGACGACCCTCGTGCTCGAGAGGCGGATCCGAAGGCAGTCGCTTACCCAGGAGCATACTTCGGTGTAGCATAGCGGCATACCCCTTTGACCTAGGTGGAAAAGAGATATATTGAAACCCACCATAAGTATCTGGGGGCGATTTCCCATAAGCAAAAGCAGCTACTGAGGCGGAAGGATAAGAAAAGGTCTGAACTTGAACCCTAGTTTCCATCAAGCAAGACGGACCGGGAAGAATCTATCTATACTCGCCGGACAGAGAAGACAGGGCTATTGCTGTTGCTACTATGGTCCGCCACCGACGCCAAAGGCTATCCTCTATTCTAAGTGCGATAGACGGTCATGTGAAGACAGACTCAAGCTCGAGCTAAAGGAGTTGTCTAATCAAAAGGCTTCTTCAGTCACACAAAAGCTTTTATCCAACCTCCGGTCCATAGGCTGTAGGAACTGGATCCGATGAATCTCAAGGAAGGCATAGAGAGAAACCAGGAAGGCCAAGAAATGGACATGACTGAAAACAACAAGGACCAAACTCTGAGTGAAGAACAAGAAATGGATCTACCAGAGGAACAGATGGAGGAAGCTACCTACAGAGAGAAAGTGGTGGGTCAAAGAAGCAGGAGTTTTTTAGTAAAGTAAAAACGGATTTTGTCTGCCCGTCTACTCAACGAAGAAGTCCATTCGATAGGTAAAGCCGATACAGAAAGAGAGACAGCTAGCCCTAACGTAAGAAGTTAGCTTTAGGAGGCACACTGGTAGGTATACAAAGAGAAATGCGGGTAAGCGACGCGCATGCATTTCCAGACAAGAAGATTGTGGAGGAATTGTCCACATGATGAACCAAACGGCTTGACTGAAGTTCTTTCTCATTCCAGTATGCTTCTTTGTTCACAGATGTCATTGTTTGTACTTGTCCTTACCGTGGGATTCGATTTGCCAACTGATCCGAGGGTCAGGAACGGGAAAAGAAGAATAAGTAGGACAGGCTCGAGGTCAATTCGATCTTTTAGGAGCCCCCCTTCTTTAGCGCTTGTTCGTAATAAAAAACTTCCTTCTCGGTGAAGGAATCGGAGCAGCTATATAAGAAGCATCTTACTCTTTAACGGGCAACGATCAGTTTTCCTCTGCTGGCTTCACGGATATGGGAGCTTACTCCGCTGTTGCTGGTTTAGTCAGTCCCTTATTATTTTGAAAAAGGAATGGATAGAGAGGAAGGCTCCAGGGTTTCTTTCTCTTGGTGTCAACATAGAAATGGGAGCTGTTTGAATGGATGCCTTTTTCCCTTGTTGAATCAGCCAAGTCAGTAGCCTTTCTTTTATGCGGGATTGCCTGTTGATGCAAGGAATAAGGGCTGGAAGTCTTCTGCTTCGTCACTGGCGCGAGTTATCCATGGCGGGTAGTTCTAAGCCTGGTGCTTTATTTTCTTCCTCATTTCCCTGGCTTGAAAGACATTCACTCGCTTATCCGGAATGAGCTACCCAGAGGCTAGGGGATCTTTCCTAGTCTAACTATTCTAGTGGGGGCATCAGAGAACCGGCTTCACACCCTCTTGTCTTGGGACCTCGACCTTCGATTCTCGATTGCTGTGGTACTTTGACCCTCGGCTGGAGGCATTTTCTCTACCCCTTCTTACCCTGAAAAAACAGGGGGCACCTTGTGTTCTTGAACCGATAACCATCTTTCGGCCTCCTCCGTCCCTCGGGACCAACAAGGGGTAGTACAGGAATATTCACCTGTTGTCCATCGACTACGCCTTTCGGCCTGATCTTAGGCCCCCCTCCGTGGACGAACCTTGCGGAGGAACCCTTAGGTTTTCGGGGCATTGGATTCTCACCCGTTACTCAAGCCGACATTCTCGCTTCCGCTTCGTCCAACCCTGCTCGCGCGGGTACTTCGTTCTAAGGCTCCCCTACCGATTCATTTTGACATCCCGGCAGATCGCTTAGCCCCGTTCATCTTCGGCGCAAGAGCGCTCGATCAGTGAGCTATTACGCACTCTTTCAAGGGTGGCTGCTTCTAGGCAAACCTCCTGGCTGTCTCTGCACTCCTACCTCCTTT